>ENA-OQIG01000661-OQIG01000661.1-human-gut-metagenome-genome-assembly--contig:-NODE-661-length-18579-cov-5.274279_pt1 | contig 18579 bp, 22 predicted proteins | sample MGYA00242576_ERZ504741 | MGnify/ENA primary metagenome ERZ504741 (study PRJEB26092, sample SAMD00036436) | human gut metagenome | host: Homo sapiens | study: EMG produced TPA metagenomics assembly of... | reverse complement strand
CCTTCCAGCATATCATTTCGGTCGGTTTCCAATCTCCTTTACTCTCAAATAAATCGAATATATCGTCTTTAATCTGAAAGCAAATTCCGATGTTCTCACCAAAAAGAACGTGCAAATTCAGCCTTTTCTATCGGTAACTTCTACTGAAAGAGCAGCAGCTTTAGTACATGCGGCAAAAAGGGCAGCCGTCTTCTTACGGATCACATCGAAGTAAATAGTCTCAGAGTATTCCCGGTTACTGACATTAGAGAGTTGAAGTATCTCCCCTTCTGCCAAATCTTGTCCCAAACACGCTACCACACCGATTATATCATGATTACGAGTACGTTCGGCATGCACCAGACTTGTTGCCAAAAGAAAATCGCCTACCAGCACTGCTACTTTATTATTAAAAATAGCATTCACTGATAACTGTCCGCGACGTTCTGTACTTTCGTCTACCACATCGTCGTGCACCAGACTTGCCGTATGAAGAAGTTCAAGGGATACTGCCGCATGTAATGTCTCAGGCTTTATTTCTCCGTAAAGCTTTGCTACAAGCAACACAAGGATAGGCGCATCATCTTACCATTCCTCTGCCGGATGTGAGCAATCACATTATTAAGCAAAAGATTTGAACTGGACAGAGAACTATCAAATAGATTTTTGAAATCTTCCAGCTCCGTAGTAATCGGGGACTTTATTAAAGATAAGCTATCCATGCACACACTATTTGAGCACAAAAGTAATAATAAAACGGTTAATACGGTATTTTTTTGTACTTTTACCATGAAAAAACTGAAAAATATGAATCAAAACAGCAAACTATTCCTCTTGGATGCTTATGCTCTTATCTATCGGGCGTACTATGCGTTCATTAAAAATCCCCGCATTAATTCCAAGGGTTTTAATACTTCAGCCATACTGGGATTCGTCAACACCCTGGAAGAGGTGCTGAAGAAAGAGAACCCCACCCACATTGGAGTTGCATTCGATCCACCGGGACCCACATTCCGCCACGAAGCTTTTGAACAGTACAAAGCTCAACGAGAAGAAACTCCGGAAGCAATCCGTCTTTCGGTACCTATTATAAAAGATATTATCAAGGCTTACCGAATCCCCATCCTGGAGGTAGCGGGATATGAAGCGGACGATGTAATCGGAACTCTGGCAACAGAAGCCGGCAATCAGGGTATCACTACTTATATGATGACTCCTGACAAGGACTATGGTCAGTTGGTAACGGATCATGTATTTATGTATCGCCCCAAATATGGAGACAAAGAATTTGAAGTTATGGGGGTAGAACAAGTAAAAGCTAAATTCGATATTCAATCACCGGCACAAGTGATAGATATGCTCGGACTGATGGGCGACTCTTCCGATAATATTCCGGGGTGTCCGGGTGTGGGAGAAAAACTGCCCAAAAATTAATTGCCGAGTTTGGGAGTATAGAAAATCTGCTTGAACATACCGATCAGTTGAAAGGAGCACTGAAGACAAAAGTCGAGACGAATCGGGAAATGATTATTTTCTCCAAATTCCTGGCAACAATCAAAGTGGATGTACCTATCCGGCTCGATATGAACTCACTCGTCCGGGAACAAGCAGATGAGGACACGTTGCGTAAAATATTTGAAGAGCTGGAATTCCGCACATTGATGGAACGGATATTCAAAAAAGAATCATCACCCGCCTCCCCTATCGCCGGTACATTATTTAATCAGGAAAACGGCCCGGTTCAAGGCAATCTCTTTGAAGAATTTACGCCCGATCATACGAATGAAGAAAAAAAATCAAATCTGGAAAGCTTAAATTCATTAAGCTACGACTACCAATTAATTGATACAGAGGAGAAAAGAAACGAAATTATTAAAAAACTACTTACATCCGAAATTCTTGCGTTAGATACGGAAACCACCGGAACGGATCCAATGGATGCAGAATTGGTTGGAATGAGTTTTAGTATTACCGAAAATCAGGCATTTTACGTTCCGGTACCTGCCGAACGGAAAGAGGCAATCAAAATCGTTCGGGAGTTCGAACCTGTCTTCAAAAACGAGAAGTCACTCAAGGTCGGTCAGAATATAAAGTACGACATGCTCGTTCTGCAAAACTATGGGATTGAAGTCCGAGGTAAACTCTTCGATACCATGGTAGCACATTATGTCCTCCAACCCGAACTCCGTCATAACATGGATTATCTGGCCGAAATCTATCTGCATTATCAAACCATACATATTGAAGAGTTAATAGGGCCAAAAGGCAAAGGGCAGAAAAATATGCGCGACCTCTCCCCTCAAGAAGTTTATCTGTACGCCTGCGAAGATGCAGACGTTACACTAAAACTTAAAAATAATAACTGGAACAGGAATTAAAGAAAAATGATGCCGAGAAGTTATTCTATGAAATCGAAATGCCTCTGGTCCCTGTTCTTGTCAATATCGAGAGCAACGGAGTGCGTTTAGATACGGAGGCTCTGAAACAATCGTCGGAACACTTCACTACGAGACTGCAAAGTATCGAAAAAGAAATTTATACTCTCGCCGAAGGAGAATTCAACATTGCATCTCCCAAACAGGTAGGAGAGATACTTTTTGATAAATTGAAAATAGTAGAGAAAGCTAAAAAAACAAAAACCGGACAGTACGTCACCTCAGAAGAAGTATTGGAGAGCTTGCGAAATAAGCACGATATCATCGGTAAGATTTTGGAATACCGGGGACTTAAGAAACTATTAAGTACTTATATCGATGCTCTGCCGCAATTGATCAATCCCAAAACCGGACGTATACACACCTCCTTTAACCAGACCGTTACCGCAACAGGAAGATTGAGTTCAAGTAACCCTAACCTGCAGAATATCCCGATCCGGACGAAGACGGTAAAGAGATACGCAAAGCTTTTATTCCGGATGATGGTTGCAGTTTCTTCTCCGCCGACTATTCACAGATTGAGCTACGCATAATGGCACACTGAGTGAAGATAAAAACATGATCGATGCTTTCCTCAGTGGCTATGATATTCATGCGGCTACAGCTGCCAAGATTTATAAGGTAGATATAAAAGAGGTTACCGCCGATATGCGCCGTAAGGCCAAGACTGCCAATTTCGGTATTATCTACGGTATCTCCGTATTTGGCCTGGCGGAACGCATGAATGTCGACCGCAAAGAAGCCAAAGAGCTGATAGACGGTTATTTTGAAACCTATCCGCAAGTAAAATCCTATATGGACAAGAGTATCCAGGTGGCACGCGAGCACGGTTATGTGGAAACGATTTTCCATCGCAAACGCTTTTTACCGGATATTAACTCCCGTAATGCCGTAGTACGCGGATACGCAGAGCGAAATGCCATCAATGCTCCGATACAGGGAAGCGCAGCTGACATAATCAAAGTTGCTATGGCACGTATTTATGAACGTTTCAAAGCAGAAGGCCTGAAAGCAAAAATGATTTTGCAAGTACACGATGAGCTGAATTTCAGTGTACCGGCAAAAGAGAAAGAAATAGTAGAGCAAGTGGTTATTGAGGAAATGGAGAAAGCCTACCGTATGCATGTTCCCTTAAAAGCAGATTGCGGATGGGGTACAAACTGGCTGGAGGCACATTGATAACAATCATTAACCATTCGTACAGAAAGCTATGAAAGATCCATCTAAAAATGCTTACTGTTTATATAAATATCCGGCAAACAATCTGCCGGATATCTTTTTGTCAGCATACTTATCAAAAAGAAAGTAACTCAAAGGTCCTAACACTGACAATATGATAAAATTCTTTCAATTTTATGCATTTATATCCGTTTAATATGTAACTTTGCCACCGTTAAAGCCAACAAATGGTAGAAATATGACAATTTAAAGACTTAAAAACAGATATCATGAAAACAACAGGATTTTTAAAAACAGTAGCATTGTCAGCAGTTCTTTTGGTAAGCAGCGTTGCAGTTTCCGCCCGGAACTATGATAACAATCTTATTTATAACTCCGAAGAAGAAAACGGCATGTTAATAGGACAAACCGTTTATAAGAAAGAAGGCTCTTCCCTAGCCAATTATATGAAATATAACTATAAATACGATGACAATAAACGCATGATTGAAAGTCAGACTATGAAATGGAACAGCAATAAAAATAATTGGGAGAACGATTTGCTGGTTCGCTATACGTACGAAGGCAAAACCATTACCACAAACTATTATAAATGGAATAACCGGAAAAGTGAATTTATACTGGCTCCGGAGATGACCGTTACAATGGATAACCCTAATCTATAATCTCCAAACACTTTACTCTTTCTTAAAGATCTAACACATTTAAATACTCTAAAAAAGACCGTTGCTAACAGCTTCGGTCTTTTTTTGTGTCACGTGAAACATAAAGAAGAAATAAAAAAGATTATTTGAGATAACAACATCATAAAATAGCCGGAGTTTTTTCACAAAAAGCTCCGGCTTTACCCAACCAGTTAACTATCAAGAGAGTTGTTTAATTGTTTAACACTGTTCATCTCAGTTGTTTTTAAGAGTAATCGTACCTCACAAAGATACAATCAAAGTAAAAGCATAGCAACCCTTTTTTATCTGAAAGCCGATTATATGGTTACAGTCAGAGTATAAGCGGTAAAATAAGAGTCTATCCGACAGAAAAACTTCAAATTATACAAAAGCGCTCTTGTAGTTCTTTCAAGAATCCGCGTGAAATAATCAAGTCTTCTTTATCACTAAAAGGAGGATAGAGTAAGCACTGTTTGCTCTTTATCATTGCCAGATAATTGATGTTGATAATAGCCGACTGACTGATTTGTACAAATGCGTCGGAATAGCCGATTATATCACCGGCAGTCGTATTTTTCTTCAGACAAAGTTTCGTTTGATTAAAAAGTTCCACTTGCCACAGCCTCTTATCTTTCAGATATTCAAAATAACCTATTTCTTCAAGACGAAGAAATCTAAATCCCGTTACTGTACTAATCATAAACAAATCTCTACCGGGCATCAAAGTACCCACAGCAGAAGCAAAAGAAGGCAGAGGCTGAACAGAAGCCATCGTCTTGCGGTAACGTTCAATAATCAAATTCAGTTCTTCTATATCATAAGGCTTCAGTAAATAATCAAAAGCCGATTCGCGCAAGGCCTGCAACAGATATTTATCATAGGCAGTATAGAAAACGACTTTCATATCCCACAACACCTGTTCACGAATCTCACTAAGCAAACGGATTCCCTGAATATCGGGCAACTCTATGTCCAGGAACAAAAGATCGGGATGTATATCCATAATAAGTTTCTTCCCTTTTGCCCCATTGCCGGCAGTCCCTTTTATTTCCAGATCAGCCTGCACCTCCAGATCCCGGCGTAAGGTCTCAATAGCCGCCTTCTCATCATCTATAATGATCACCTTATACATAATTTCCTATCTTTATAAATTGTAAGAATAATCCAATGGTATATAGATTAGAACTTGTGTTCCGGTCTGTCCATTATTCACCAGATTCTTGATTTCAAAACGTATTTTCTCGCGATTCTTATCATTCAATAGCTGAATAGTCTGATAAAGCACTTTCAACCCTGTTCCTGTTCCACGTGTAGATGATAAAGTTTGTGGGGAATATCCACGTCCATTATCGCAAATATCAATAAGGATTCCACTTCCCTTTCGGCAAACAGATATACCAAGTAACTTCAAACCGTCAATTCCGGCCAATCCATGTTTCAATGCATTCTCCACCGGTATCTGTACTACCATTGAAGGAATGACAACCTGCTGAATATCCAAGTCTTCCTCGATCTTCACATCCATTGAAAAATCACTTCCGAGACGTCCTTGCTCAAGATGGATGTAAGTCTTCACAAATTCCAGTTCATCATAAAGAGAAATACTGAGTTTCTCTGTCAATTCCAAGCTCTTACGAAGTAGTTTCACCAATTCTGTCAGATCACCACACAACGTTTCCCCATCCCTAAACCGACTGATCTCACGATTCAATACATTAAACGTGAAATGCGGTGAAAGACGATTCCGGATATTCTCCATACGGAAACGGCTGATCTGGTTGATATGCCGTTCCTGAAGAAACATGCGTTTCTTCTTCATATACCAATAAACAAGTCCCGCTACGATAACAGATACAATACCGATCAGAGCCCATATATAGGTTGTCAGTTTCAGCACCTCCATCTCTCCTTTTTGTTTCTCGATCACCAATTCTTTCCGCATCACAATCGTATCCTGCCGGTAACGCATATCCAGTTCGGCTACACGCGTCCTGACACGTTCATTACGGATGGAATCATTAAGTTGAAGATCGTGTTTCTGATATTCATAAGCCTTTTTATAGTTTCCCACCTGCTCGTAATAATGCTGTAGATAGTGATTACGGATATTGATCATATTGGCATCTATATGCCCGTAATCGGCTGATCTTCTGATTATATCTCCGGCAAGAGCGACATTTCCCTTTTTAAGTGCAAGCTCGATCATTTGAGTCTCTATGTAATAAAGCGCCGATTGATTCCCGATTCCGGAAAAGAAGCGATAGCTCTCGTCCAGATATAATTGCGCTGAATCCAGTTTATTGGTAATCACATAAAGTTCTCCAAGATTTGCCTTACACAAATTCTGTTCAAAAACCATTTGAGGATAAGACTTCACGACCTCTAATGCACGCCCAATATAATGAACAGCCTGCGGATAGTCTTTTTTATAATAAAAATGGTTTCCCCGGTTATTCAGATAAGTCCATTTCTCAGACACGCTCATCTGAGGAAAAAAGTTTCCTGCAAGTTCATAATAATGATTGGAAAGCTCAAAATCACGTAATTCCATATAAGTCTGTCCGAGACCATAGTAAACCGGAAATTTATTACGATCGGGCAATCCGAGAGAATCACAAATGAACAGTGCGCGACGATAATAATAAGCGGCATACGCATAATCTCCCTTATGCACATTGGCATCAGCCAAATTTATGCACAAGTCCGGTAGATAGTCCGTTTGTTGCCCTTGAAGCCTTTCTTCGTAGCTTTTTTATAGGAGATAATAGCCGAATCGGGCTGAGTGCGCTGCATCAAGACGTTGCCTTCCATATTATAAACAGTCGAAAGCAGATCATGCACTTCCGCAGAAATCTCCACTTCATTACAAAAGCGCTTCACAAGCCGATTGTAATACAAGACTGAATCAAAGTCTGCCGTAACAAAATAAGATTTGGAATAAAATGACAAAAGGTAATAATAAGACAGGCTATCCGGAGCATCCGCCATGGCGTGTCGCAACAAAGAACGTGAATATCGGGTATTACTAAACAATGAATCCTGAGCACAACGTTCCACAGAGTCTATGCTCATACCCCCAAAAGCGGAATCAGAACGGTTTATTTTTTGCTTACAGCCTGTTAACGGTAATAACAAACAAAAAAATACAATTGCCAGGTTTGCTCTATGCCTCATTGTTTTGATTTATCGTGTAATACCCAACAAAAATACATTCTTTTTTTAAATTCGATAACAAACGTACTACTTTTTATGCGCAATTATTCATATCTTTGTAGCCAATATAATTAGAATAGTCTCATAATGAGTCCACTGAACTTCACTCACATCCTGACACAGACAGTCGATGAGCTATCGGAAAGCGAATCATACAAAGGACTGTTTCACCAACATAAAGACGGTGAGCCATTACCCTCGCCACGGGTATTGTGCGATGTTATCGAATTAGCGCGTTCCATTCTCTTTCCCGGATATTACGGAAACTCAACAGTCAACAGCCGGACTATCAATTACCACATTGGTGTCAATGTAGAAAAGCTGTTCAATCTGCTAACAGAGCAGATTCTCGCCGGTTTATGTTTCGGTAATGGTGACCGGTGCGATGAATGTACCGAGGCCAAACGTGAAGAAGCAGCGCGCCTGGCTGCCAAGTTTATCAGCAAACTACCGCACTTGCGCCGTGTCCTGGCTACAGATGTGGAAGCTGCTTACAACGGTGACCCGGCTGCACAAAGTTTTGGTGAAGTGATCTTCTGCTATCCGGCCATCAAAGCCATCAGCAACTATCGCATCGCCCACGAACTTCTGGAATTGGGTGTACCGCTTATCCCCCGTATCATCACCGAAATGGCACATAGCGAAACCGGTATTGACATACATCCGGGAGCAAGAATCGGCACACATTTCACGATCGACCATGGAACCGGTGTAGTGATTGGTGCGACAAGTATCATCGGTAATAATGTGAAACTCTATCAGGGAGTGACATTGGGTGCCAGAAGCTTCCCCCTGGATGCTGACGGTAAACCTATTAAAGGCATTCCACGTCATCCGATTCTGGAAGATAACGTGATTGTATACTCCAATGCCACCATTCTGGGCCGGATTACCATCGGGCGTGATGCGACCGTAGGCGGTAACATCTGGGTGACAGAGAACATACCGGCAGGGGCAAGAATCGTACAGACAAAAGCGAAAAAATAATATAATTAACAACATTAAAGCGCCGGTCGCCCGGTTCATTACCGGAACATTAGCATACTGGCATGTTATCCATTTTTATGAGCGAACAATTTGAAATGATTGCCAAAACCTTTCAGGGACTGGAAGAGATACTGGCTGAGGAATTGACAACACTTGGGGCAAACGACGTACAAATAGGCCGCCGCATGGTCTCGTTTACCGGTGACAAGGAGATGATGTACAAAGCAAATTTCTGCCTGCGTACCGCAATCCGTATTTTAAAACCAATTAAGCACTTCACCGCAAAAGACGCTGATGCTGTATATGAACAAATCAAAGCCATCCGTTGGGAAGAAATCCTGGATGTAGACAAAACCTTTGCTGTCGACGCAGTAGTATTCAGCGATGAATTCCGCCACTCCAAGTTTGTCTCATACAAAGTAAAAGATGCCATTGTCGATTATTTCCGCGAATTGAATGGAAAACGCCCTTCTGTGCGTATCAGCAGACCGGATGTACTACTGAATATACACATTGCACAGACTGCCTGTACGCTTTCACTCGATTCATCGGGCGAATCGCTCCACCGCAGAGGTTACCGTCAGGAAGCCGTAGAAGCTCCATTAAATGAGGTTCTGGCCGCCGGTATGATTTTGATGACCGGATGGAAAGGCGAATGCGACCTGATTGACCCGATGTGCGGTTCAGGTACTATTCCCATTGAAGCAGCCTGATTGCCCGTAATATCGCGCCGGGAGTGTTTCGCAAAGAGTTTGCTTTTGAAAAATGGGGAGATTTCGATCAAAACCTGTTCGACCGGATCTACAACGACGACAGTCAGGAACGTGAATTTACCCACAAGATATACGGTTATGACAACAATCCCAAAGCCAACGAAATCGCAACGCACAACGTGAAGGCAGCAGGGGTATCAAAAGACATTATCCTGAAGTTGCAACCGTTCCAGCAATTCGAACAGCCGGCTGAAAAATCGATCATTATAACCAATCCCCCTTACGGAGAACGTATTTCGACCAACGACTTGCTGGGACTGTACAATATGATCGGCGAACGCCTGAAACACGCTTTTGTGGGTAACGATGCATGGATACTTTCTTATCGTGAAGAGTGTTTCGATCAGATTGGCCTGAAACCGAGCGTAAAAACTCCTTTATTCAACGGTCCTTTGGAATGTGAATTCCGTAAATATCAGATTTTCGACGGTAAATATAAGGAATTCAAAAGCCAGGAAGGCGGTGATGAAAACGGTGAACGTGCTCCGAAGGAAAGAAGAGAGTTCAAGCCGCGCCGGGAGGAAGGCGGTTTCAGAGGAGAAAGAAGACCACGCGAAGAACGTAATTCGGAATACGGAGACAGAAGACCGAGAGAATTCAAAGGCAACCGTGAGCCCAAAATCAAAAAGCCCCAGGAGGACTAAACCGTTCCGAACACAAATATACAGACGGATGAACAGGCAGTCATAGAAGATAGACGATAGGTACCAAAGTATGACGCTGTCATCCGCCCGGAAACGACGAAATCAGACAGAGTATAAATCAAAGGATTTAAATAATGATAAAGCAAATCATGAAAACCAACAGTAAACAAAAGAGTGCTTTGTTAGTAATGCTCTTATCTTTACTAATACCAAACATTATGGCACAAGAACCGAAAATGCCGACCTTGGAGGATCTGATTCCGGGTGGAGCTACCTACCGTTCTGCCGAGAATATATCCGGCCTGCAATGGTGGGGTGACCAATGTATCAAACCGGGAATAGAAGCAGTGTTCATGATAAACCTAAAAACGGAAAAGAAACACCGCTCACCACCCGCAACATAGTAAACAAGGCGTTGGAAGCCGGAAATCACGGTAAGTTGCAACACTTCTACAATGTCAGTTTCCCATGGCCGAAGAAAAGCCTTATGCTGATCACCCTGCCGGATAAATACATCGTATACGATTTCGACTACCGTGAGGTTATCAGCACACGTCCATTGCCAAAGGAAGGTGCCAATAGAGATTATCACCCTGAAACGGGACATGTAGCCTATACCATAGGCAACAATCTGTATGTGGACGATCGGGCCGTAACCAACGAACCGGAAGGTATCGTATGCGGCCAGTCTGTTCATCGCAACGAATTCGGAATTAAGAAAGGAACTTTCTGGAGTCCCTCGGGCAATCTGCTCGCATTCTATCGGATGGATCAAAGTATGGTAGCCCAATATCCCCTGGTCGATGTCACAGCTCCCATTGCCGAAGTCAACAACATCCGCTACCCGATGGCAGGGATGACCAGCCACCAGGTAAAAGTAGGCATCTACAACCCCGCTACCGGCAAAAGTATCTATCTCAATGCCGGAGACCCGACCGATCGCTATTTCACTAACATCAGCTGGGCGCCGGATGAAAAGAGCCTTTATCTGATCGAGTTGAACCGCGATCAAAATCATGCCAAGTTGTGCCGGTATGATGTTGAAACAGGCGAATTGACGGCCACTCTTTTTGAAGAGAAGAGCGACAAGTATGTAGAGCCGCAGGACCCTATCATTTTCCTGCCTTGGGATAGCAGCAAGTTCATCTACCAGAGCCAAAAAGATGGCTTCAGCCACCTTTACCTGTACGATACGAACGGCCGGCAAATCCGTCAATTGACCGAGGGAGACTGGCTGGTAAAAGAGGTTCTGGGCTTCGACACCAAGAAAAAAGAGATTATTATTGCCAGCACAGAGTTCTCGCCATTGCAGAACAACCTGTTCCGCCTGGATACAAAAACCGGAACACGTACTCCCCTGGGCAGTGCAGAAGGCATACACAGCGGCCAGTTGAGCCCTTCGGGACGCTACCTGATTGACCAATACAACTCACCGACTGTTCCGAGAAGTATCAATATCATCGATGTGCAAAGTGGTAAAAGCGTCAATCTGCTCACAGCAGCCGATCCTTTCACCGGCTACAAGATGCCGGGTATCGAGACAGGTACCATCAAAGCAGCAGATGGCAAGACGGACTTATATTACCGATTAATAAAACCGGCCGATTTCGATCCGAACAAGAAATACCCGGCTATCGTATACGTATACGGCGGTCCTCACGCACAACTGGTCACCAACGGCTGGCAGAACGGTGCACGAGGCTGGGATATCTATATGGCCAACAAAGGTTACATCATGTTTACCGTAGACGGACGTGGAAGCAGCAATCGGGGACTCGATTTTGAGAATGTTACTTTCCGCCAGTTGGGAATCGAAGAAGGAAGAGACCAGGTGAAAGGAACCGAATTCCTGAAAAGCCTCCCCTACGTCGATGGGAACCGTATCGGAGTACACGGCTGGAGCTTTGGCGGTCACATGACCACTGCCCTTCTCCTTCGCTATCCCGAGATATTTAAAGTGGGCGTGGCCGGCGGTCCCGTCATTGACTGGGGGTATTACGAAGTGATGTACGGAGAACGCTATATGGATACCCCGCAAAGCAATCCGAAAGGATATAAAGAGTGTAACCTGAAAAACCTGGCAGGCAACCTGAAAGGACATCTGATGATCATCCACGATGACCACGACGACACCTGCGTGCCGCAGCACACCCTCTCGTTTATGAAAGCGTGCATCGATGCCCGCACGTATCCGGACCTCTTCATCTACCCGTGCCACAAGCACAATGTGTCAGGCCGCGACCGTGTACATCTGCATGAAAAGATAACCCGTTATTTCGAAGACTATTTATAAAGATATAAATCCTCAAAAGACATGAAGATATTACTATTAGGTTCGGGCGGCCGTGAACACGCCCTGGCATGGAAAATCGCCCAAAGTCCGAAAGTAGAGAAGCTGTTCATTGCACCCGGCAATGCCGGAACCGGTGAAGTAGGTGAAAACGTGAATATCAAAGCAACCGACTTCGCCGCTTTAGGGGCATTCGCTCTTGAAGAAAGTATCGATATGATTGTGGTAGGCCCCGAAGACCCGTTGGTAGAAGGTATCTATGACCACTTCCAAAGTAACCCCTGCCTGAAAAACATCGCCATTATCGGCCCGTCGAAAGAAGGAGCCAGGCTGGAAGGCAGTAAGGAGTTCGCGAAAGAATTCATGCACCGCCACCACATACCGACAGCCCGCTACCAAAGCGTGACAGCCGATACCCTGAACGAAGGACTGGCATTTCTCGAAACACTTGAAGCTCCTTATGTGCTGAAAGCAGACGGACTTTGTGCCGGAAAAGGAGTATTGATTCTGCCGACTCTCGAAGAAGCCAAGAAAGAACTGAAAGAGATGCTCGGAGGTATGTTCGGCAATGCCTCGGCAACCGTTGTCATTGAAGAGTTCCTGAGCGGTATCGAATGTTCGGTATTCGTACTGACAGATGGCGACCACTATAAGGTGCTGCCCGTAGCCAAAGACTACAAACGCATCGGCGAAGGTGACAAAGGGCTCAATACCGGCGGTATGGGCAGTGTGACTCCCGTTCCGTTTGCCGACGAAGTGTTTATGGAAAAGGTACGTACCCGCATCATCGAACCGACTGTCAACGGACTAAAGGCGGAAGGTATCACCTATAAAGGATTCATCTTCCTGGGGCTGATCAACGTGAAAGGCGAACCGATGGTAATCGAATACAATGTCCGTATGGGTGATCCCGAAACCGAAAGTGTCATGCTGCGCATACAGAGCGACCTGGTAGAACTGCTGGAAGGGGTGGCCGAAGGTAACCTCGACGCCCGATCGCTTGTCATCGATCCGCGTACAGCCACTTGTGTGATGATGGTCAGCGGAGGATACCCCGAAGCCTATCAGAAAGGATATGCCATCAACGGACTGGAAGCAGCCCGGGCAACGGACAGCATTCTGTTTCATGCCGGAACAGCCATGAAGGACGGACTGGCAGTGACCTCCGGCGGACGTGTGCTTGCCATCTGCTCGTATGGCAACGACAAGGCCGACGCACTGGCACAATGCTACAAAGTGGCCGACATGATTGACTTCAAAGACAAGAATTATCGCCGCGACATCGGCTTCGATTTATAATGAGGAATCAAAGATTACAAGGACGGATAACGGCGGGCAGATTTACGCTGCCCATCGTTATCTTTACGTGTATTGCCTGTTGGGTGCTGACCTCCGTTCTCCTGCCCGGACTGGAAGTTAAGGAGTCGTCCTACCGCTGTGGAATATCGTGAACATACCCGCATGGGCCAACCGCATTGTCAGCTTTTTGCTCTTTGCCGGTATCGGCTATTTCCTGATAGAGCTGAACAATACGTTTGCCATCATCCGCATGAGAGCATCCGTACAAACCTCACTTTACTTTCTGCTCATCACGGCCTGCCCCGGCATGCACCTGCTCTATGCGGGCGACGTCGCTGCTGTAACCTTTCTCATTTCGCTCTATTTCCTGTTCAAAAGCTATCAGCAGCCTCGTCCTGCCGGTTATCTGTTCCATTCGTTTGCTTTGCTGAGCGCCGGCAGTGTGGCGTTTCCTCAGCTGACGTACTTCATCCCCATCTGGCTGATGGTGCATCCGGTTTTCAGTCGCTCACGTTCCGCAGTTTCTGCGGTGCCATAATAGGTTGGAGCATCCCCTACTGGTTCTTATTGGGACATGCCTTTTTTCACAACGAAATAGAGCTTTTCTACCAACCGTTCATCCATCTGGCCGACTTCCGGGACATTGACTTCGGCCGTGACTTCCAACTATGGGAAGTCGTCACGCTGGGCTATCTATTCATCCTCTACATAGTCAGTTCGATACATTGCATCGTGGCAGGATATGAGGACAAGATACGGACACGCGCTTATCTGCACTTTCTTATTTTCCTCAACTTCTGCATCTTCCTGTTCATTGTGTTGCAACCCGCCCTGAGCATGAATCTGCTTTCGCTGTTGCTGATAGGCATCAGTATATTAGTGGGACACTTGTTTGTACTGACCAACAGCAAATCGTCCAACCTCTTCTTTATCGGTTCGATGATTACCCTTATCGCTTTATTCTGCTTTAATATATGGACGCTTTTATAGAAACCGTTTCACAGATACTTATCGACTGGGGATATCCCGGCCTGTTCATTTCGGCACTGCTGGCCGGAAGTATTGTCCCGTTCAGTTCGGAAATCGTGCTGCTGGGACTGGTAAAGTTGGGACTCGATCCTACCTTTGCCTCATTTCCGCCTCGCTGGGGAACACCGCCGGAGGGATGACCTGCTACTATATGGGGCGCTTGGGCAGGATAGACTGGATCGAGAAATACTTCAAGGTCAAGAAGGAAAAGATAGACAAGATGCAACGCTTCCTTCAGGGGAAAGGCGCTTTGATGGCGTTCTTCGCCTTTCTGCCCGCCATCGGTGAAGTGATATCCATAGCCCTCGGATATATGAGGAGCAATGTATGGCTGACCACGGCTTCGATGTTCGCCGGAAAACTGATACGCTACATCATCCTGCTGAAAGCCATGCAGGAAGCCCTGAACCTGGTTATGTAAAGAAGAATATGGAAAGAATCATTGAATATACGGCCGACGGAAGTGCCACCCTCTTCGTTCCGGAGCTGAACGAGCACTACCATTCCGTGAAAGGGGCTCTGACGGAGTCCTCTCATATCTTTATCGACATGGGCCTGAAAGCCTCTGCTTCTCCTGCACCCCATATCCTTGAAATCGGTTTCGGAACGGGGCTGAACGCATTGCTCACACTGATTGAAGCGGAAAGATCGGGCAGACAGATCCATTATACGGGCATCGAGCTTTACCCGCTGCCATGGGAAACGGTAGAGAAACTGAGATATAACGACCGACCGGGAGGGGATGGTGAACAACGATTAACGACCGGCGATGAACAGGCCGCGCAATGGATGAAAGTCCTCCATACATCGCCCTGGGGAGAAGACGTGCGGATCACTCCGCATTTCACCCTGAGGAAGATACAGGGAGACTTCACAATCATGGACCGTTCATCATTGATCACTGACCGTACATCGTTATTCTCCCTCCTTTATTTCGATGCCTTCGCACCGGAGAAACAACCTGAGATGTGGACGCAAGAACTATTCGATGAGCTGTACGTTATGATGGAAGAAGAAGGAATACTGACCACTTATTGCGCTAAAGGAGTGGTAAGAAGGATGTTGCAAGCGGCAGGATTCATCGTTGAACGTCTGCCCGGACCTCCGGGAGGCAAAAGGGAGATACTGAGGCAAAGAAGAGATCCCAGGACTCTCCGGCCGTAACGCAATGTAACGCGCAACCCACATTAAAACAGAAAGGATAAACATTATGAGAATGAATCGAATACATCAGTCAATAGTAACCCATATCCCCGGGAGAGGAATGAGAGGACAGACTGTTCTCTTCCTTTTCCTCCTGCTCCTTTCCGCCTGTTCCGGCCGCGGGAAAGGCGATGCGGGAGAGCGGATCATCACCGTCACGATGGAACCGCAACGGTACTTCACCGAAGCCATTGCCGGAGATAAGTTCACCGTACGCAGCATGGTGCCCAAAGGCAGCAGCCCCGAGACTTACGACCCCACCCCGCAGCAACTGGTATCGCTGGGTGAAAGTGAGGCATATCTGCGCATCGGCTATATCGGATTCGAACGCTCGTGGATGGACCGGTTGATGAACAATACTCCTCATATCCAGGTGTTCGACACCTCAACAGGGGTGGACCTGATCTTTGAGTCCGCCTTCGATCACGGCGACCACCGCCATGAAGGAGGTGTGGAGCCGCACATCTGGAACTCCACCGCCAACGCGTTGATCATAGCCGGAAATACATTCAAGGCGCTCACCGTACTCGACAAAGGGAACGAAGCATACTACAAGGCTCGCTATGACTCGCTCTGCCAACGCATCGAGCAGACAGACAGCCTGATCCGGCAAACGTTGTCGGTGCCCGGCGCCGACCGTGCTTCATCATCTACCATCCGGCACTCTCCTACTTCGCCCGCGACTACGGACTGCATCAGATCAGTATCGAAGAGGGAGGCAAAGAGCCGTCGCCCGCCCACCTGAAAGGGCTGATGGATCTCTGTAAAAAGGAAGGGGTACGCGTCATTTTCGTCCAACCGGAATTTGACCGCCGAAACGCCGAAATCATCGCGAAGCAGACCGGCACCCGGGTGATCTCCATCAATCCCCTTTCGTACGACTGGGAAGAAGAGATGCTGAATGTGGCGAGAAGCCTCCGTGGTGAACCCGGATACTAATAACCAACCTCAAGCAATTCATGGATAAAGAAAGAAAACCCCACAAGCATACGGAAGCAGCGACTTCCTCCCCCCTCCTCTCCATCAGAGGACTCTCCGCCGCCTATGACGGACGCACGGTGCTCCACGATGTCGATCTGGAGGTCTACGAGCACGATTTCCTCGGCATCATCGGCCCAACGGCGGAGGCAAGACAACTCTTATCAAATGCATTCTGGGACTGCTTCGCCCCACAGGAGGAGAAATCATCAAATATCACGAACCACTCACGACGGGCTATCTCCCGCAGTACAACTCGATCGACCGCTCCTTCCCCATCTCGGTTCTCGAGGTAGTCCTTTCGGGACTCAGCTCCAAGAAGTCGCTGACCGGCCGTTTCAATGACCGTCACCGCGAGAAAGCCCGACAAGTGATCCACCGCATGGGACTCGAGGGACTTGAACACCGGGCCATCGGACAGCTGAGCGGCGGACAACTGCAACGCGCCTGCTGGGACGGGCCATCATCAGCGACCCGCAACTGCTTATTCTCGACGAGCCGAGCACCTACATCGACAAGCGCTTCGAAGCCCGCCTCTACCAGCTGCTGGCGGAGATCAACCGCGACTGCGCCATCATCCTCGTCAGCCATGACATCGGGACGGTGCTGCAACAGGTAAAGAACATCGCCTGCGTGAACGAAACACTGGACTATCACCCGGCCGCAAGCGTCAACACCGAATGGCTGGAACGGAACTTCAACTGCCCGATCGAGCTGCTGGGACACGGCACACTGCCTCACCGGGTGCTGGGCGAGCATTGTCATTGCCACGAGGATGGCAAAGCCTGACAAAGGACGCCTTATTCCATAGAAAAACTCCGCCCTGCATTGCTTCATCTTTTATGTGAAGTGATGCAGGGCGGAGTTTTTGCACAATCCTCTTTCCTAAGCCAAGGAACGACAGTTTCCCTCCACCGGGAAGCAAGGTTTCCCCGAGTAAGGAAAACCTCTTTCCCAAGAATCAGGCTGTAGGATCATCTACAATATCACCATCCCCTCCCGAAGGAAGACCAATAACCAGGCTACGTATCACTGTACGAGGTACTTTCAGCAACTTATTACCGGTTGAAAACTGGGTAGTCAGTCGTAATTCATAGACTCCGTCTTTTAAGTCTGCAGGAAGTAGCACCAACACTTCCGAAGGGTTGTTTACGGCGATCATATCCATCGGCAACTTTGTTTCCGTACCTTTCTCATCAATCAAGACGATACCCACTGCAGAGTCTGTACCAGTTACTTTAATATTCTTTCCTTGCAGACGATAGTTACGTCCGGCAGTTGCACTACCATCCGTAGCTCGGGTAGCGGCGTCTTCACCGCCGATGAAGTAGGCCGGGTCACCTTTGGCTCCCAGAATTTTCACGCCGGTCCGTGCGATAGCTTCACGTAAATCCTTATCCTGATTGAAAGAAACATAGATAGAATTTCTCTCAGGATTCCATACTCCACCGTCTATAACACCGCGAAACTGTGGTACGGCACGAAAAAGCCCCGTATTGACAGAGTATCCGTTCAGTACCAATTCCGATACGGTACGCTGAAAGAGGTCGACGGCATGCTTTAAAGTCTCTGCCCGCAAACCGGTATCTTCTTTCTTCATTTCATCCAGTACATCGGATAGTGTCAGGTTTCCGGCGCTTTCCAGTACCAGGATTTTGTCTTCTTTGTTGTCGGTGGTCACGGTATTGTCCGCAAGCCAGCCTTTAAGTTCGGTTTTCATGATTTGTTAAGTTTAAAAGTGAATATTATTATTTGTTTTTCACGCAACGGACAGATTGTCCATTAGTCTTTGGATAGTGGCCCGTTCGGGATTCACCACCAGTAGTAAAATATAGTAGATAACCATATGTTGAACCATTAGCATCAAGGCACCAGTAAGCTCCTTCTGAACCGGCATTGCTGGAG
>ENA-OQIG01000660-OQIG01000660.1-human-gut-metagenome-genome-assembly--contig:-NODE-660-length-18589-cov-1.663092_pt1 | contig 18589 bp, 34 predicted proteins | sample MGYA00242576_ERZ504741 | MGnify/ENA primary metagenome ERZ504741 (study PRJEB26092, sample SAMD00036436) | human gut metagenome | host: Homo sapiens | study: EMG produced TPA metagenomics assembly of... | reverse complement strand
CGTGGACGCTGCCCAGGCAACATCGACCTGATGGACCGGAGCCTGGAACGGGCCTCCTACGCCCTGCGTGATGTAATCGACCAGCGGGTAGCCGGCCACGCCAAGGAAGCCGGCACCATCCTGACCCTGAAGGACATGGAAGCCCCGGAACAGGCTTACGAAACCATCGTGAAGATGGGCACCAAGCTGGACGAAAACAACGTGCCCCGGATCGGCCGCTGGCTGGTGATCCCGCCCTGGCTGTATGGACTGCTGCAGAAGGACCAGCGTTTCGTTGGTACCGGCAGCGCTGCGGCGGAAACCCGTCTGACCACTGGCAACGTGGCTCTGCAGCCGGCTTCCAGATCTATGAATCCAACAACCTGGCCTATGTGAAATCCACTGATACCACGTCCGTAATGGCCGGTACCAATGCAGCGATTTCCATGGCACCCAGATCATCAAGACGGAATCCCTGCGGCTGGAAAAAGACTTCAGCGATGCAGTCCGTGGCCTTCTGGTCTATGGGTCCCTGGTGGTGCAACCGAAAGCTCTGGTGACCCTGAACACCAACCCCAAGGCTGAAATCGTTACGCCCTGATCATGGTCAGGGTATCGTTCCGGGCTGATGCCTTAAGCAAGAAGCTGAGGCAGGCGCCGGGAGAAGTCCAGAAGCAGCTGCGGGAAGCCATGGACATTTCGGTACGGGATGTGCAGGAACGAGCCCGGGAGGAACATAAGTTCATCTCCCGGACCGGCCAGGCAGAAGGCTCTATCCACACGACTGTGGAAGGAAGCGGCGACCACCTTGCGGGAACGGTCTACACGGCCCTGCCCCATGCTGTTTATCAGCACCAGGCACCCGTTCCCATACCATCGTGCCACGGAGCAAGACGGTGCTGCGCTGGTCCGAGGGCGGGCAGTTCGTGTTCGCAAAGCGCTCCCAGGTGAAAGGTATCCAGGCAGATCCGTTCATTTTCAACGCCTTCGACAAGGAAAAACCGGCCATCATCAGCCGGTTCAAGAAGGTTACTGAGAAACTGGGGATGGGGTGATTTTATGGATCTGATCAAAGCAGAGGACATTACGGACGCATCCTGAAAGGACGGGTTACGGCCGGGAACCTGGCACTGGCTAATGAAACAATCGTGCGGCTGGCGGCTACCTACGGGGTGGACGAGGCTGCCATCGTACCCAGCAACCTGCTGAAGCGGTACGGGATTGTGGAAGCCTGCCGGTCCTGCTGCCTGGAACTGGTGGGGACTGATCCCACGGTACAGATCAGCAGCTATTCCGGCAGCCGGCAGGATGACATTTATGAACGGAAGTACAAGCTGTATGACGATCAGGCGAAGAGCCTCTTGAAAGATCTTACAGCATCGGACTTTAACGGTGGAGAAACGGAAAGAGGAGGAAGCCCATGGACGAAAACGGTGAATATTTACCGGGGATAGACGATTATTCGGCTGCCATCCGTGAGCTCCTGGAGGAAGCGGTCCCGGAAATCCCCTGGAATGAGGAAGTGAAGGGGCCGGCTCTTTCCAATGAGACAGAGGGAACCATTGCGGCGGACAAAGTGACCTTTTCCGGCCAGGATAAAGAGGACGAGGAAGGCGTGATCACCTTTATGATCTACATCGTTGTTCCTGACCAGACGGAAATCCGTCTGGAAACCCTCTCCCGGAAGGTCCGGAAGGTACTGAACGAGGCAGACTTTATGGATGGCATGTGGCGTCTATCGAGTTCGGGATTGCCAAGGGCCAGCGGGGCAGGAACCCGGGCACGGCAGTCCTGGAATACCTTGTGAAAGCATGTATGTAAGGAGGAATAAGAATGGCAGATAAAGTTCGTGCCAAACTGGCGGCGGTACACACCAAGCTGGAAGGCAAATATGTACTGGTATATCTGAATTTCGGGGAAAGCGCTACGGAAGCTTCTCCCAAGTGGGCCATGATCGGTGGCCAGAAATCTGGTGACCTGGATCTGAGCGCTGACTCCATCGACGCCAGCGACAAGACCAGCGGCGGCTGGGGTGAGAAATATCCTGGCATCAAGACGTCTGAGCTGAGCGTGGAAGGAAACATTGTCGGCGGTGACGAAGCTACCAGGCCCTGCGGGATGCCTTCAACGCCGGTGAACCGGTTGATATCTGCCGGTACGACAGCAAGAACAAGACGGCAGACCGGAACTGGTACTCCATTACCGAACTGAGCGACGAAACGCCCCATGACGATGTGGCTACCTTCTCCATGAAGCTGGAAGGCATCGGGGCGCCGAAATACTACAAGAATCTGACCAGCGTGGATTCCGTAGGGACCACGGCGGCTTCTTCCAGTTCTACTACCACTACCGGGAAATGAGGGATTGAGTAATGGATATTTCCTATAACAAAGTGACCCGGATCGTCTGGGTCAAGAGCGGTGACAAGCTGTATCACTTCCGTCTGACCATCAACGGGCTGCAGGAGCTGGAGGCGGTGCCTTCGGCGGGCAGTCCTATTTCGATTTCCAGAAGGAACGCCAGACCATGCCCTTGGGGGCACTGTTGGAAGCCTTCCGGATTATGCTCTTTGCGGCCGGCGACAAGAACGAAGCAAGAATGCAGGCAGGTGGTGGAAACCCTTTCCATGGATGCGGGCATCCAGCAGGTGGAAGCCATCTTCTACGTGACTCTGGCAGTCTCCGGGATCTTCGGCGCCAAGCAGTCCAATGAAATGCTGAAAGCTGAAGGTCAAGAGCAAGGACGTGAAAGAAGAAACGGCGGAAGACGGAAAAAACGCTTAGAAGGGGAATCGGAGACCTGGGGCTCTTTCACGGAGTACATCGGGCTGATTCTCCCTGTTTGTTATGGGGAATTGGGCATGACGGGGAAGGAAATCGGTGCGGCGACGCCTGGGAAATCCAGCGGCGCATTGAGGGCTATGGGGCCAGGATGAAGGCCAAGCGGATGTTCACCGCTTCCTACATCACGGCTCCGGTCATCAATGCCGGGTACCGGTCCCCCAAACGGCCCGTGACCCTGATAAAATCCTCCCGGATGACTTCCGGACGCCAGAGGCCCAGGAAGAAAGGATGAATGGCTGGCGATTGCCAAAGCGGAGGAAGAAAGGAGGGAGAGATTGAAACATGAGCAGCAACACGATTAATATTACTCTGGAAGCGGATGCTAGCGGGGCTATACGGGTCATCAAGCAGGTTAGCACGTCCGTGGACCAGCTGGCCGGAAAAAAGGTTGGCAATGCCGGGATGCCGGAGCTGGCCAGCGGAGCCCAGAGAGCTTCTCAGAGCCTGAAACAGACCAAGGCTGATACAGATGCCCTGGCCAGTGCCATTGGGAAAATCAAAGGGCATGATTGCCGGGGCGTTTACTGTTGGCGCCATCACCAGCCTGGCAAAAAAGCCCTGGAAGCATCGGCGAATATGGAGGTGCTGCGGCAAGGCCTGGACTTCGTCCTGGGCTCTTCCGAGGAAACTGACAAGCTGATCAACGGAATGCGAGCCTTGGGCGAACAGTCTGCCTACGATACCAACGAATTGATTCCTCTGGCCCGTCAATGGGTCAACATGGGAGACAATGCGGAAACGGCTGTCGGAAGATGACAAAGATTGTGGACCTGGGGTCTGCCTTTGGCCTGACTTCTGAGCAAATTGGTTCTGCTACACTGGCGTTGAGCCAGATGGCAGCAGCCGGGAAAATCAATGGGCAGGATATGCTGCAGCTGACCAATGCTAACATTCCGGCCTGGAAGTTGCTGGCAGATCATATGGGACTTTCCGTTGCTGAACTGCGGAAAATGTCTGAAGCCGGTCAGCTGGGAGAAGATGCCATCAATGAACTGTGGGATGCTATTGAAGAACGGACCCAGGGGGCTACCTCCCGGATGAATGGAACCCTGATGGCCAGCTTCTCGAACCTTGAAGAAGAAATCCAAAACAGCATGGCCGGTATCGGTGATATCATCAGTCAGGCCTTTAATTTAAAGGGAATTCTCCAGGGTGGCAGTGATATGGTATCCAGCTTCCGGGAAGCCCTGGAACAAATCAAACAGGATGCTGAATCTGTTGGCATCGGCCAGGCCATCATGAACCAGATTTCCAACGTGAGCCCGGAGTTGGCAACTTCTGGGGACCATCGGGAACATCGTCGGGGAATTCATCAACATTGTGATAGCCGGCTGGAATGAAATCTATGCGACGCTTTCCAATCTGGATATTGCGGCCATCCTGATGGTAATCAACGATGTGGTCAGCAGGGCTGGCCCGGCTGTCCTGGCGGCTGTATCCCTGATTATCGGGGCCATTAATCTGATCCTTCCGGTTGTGGTTGGCCTGATCAATGCTTTTGCCAATGCTTACAATACGGTGTCCCCTTATATCACCAGTATGGCGAGCCTGTTCCAGCAAATCCCGGTAGCGGTTTCTACAGCCATCACGGCCATTTCTACTGCCTTCAGCAGCTTTGTGAGCTGGTTGGAAAGCAGCGTATGGCAGCCCATCAGGAACGCTGCGGTGACTGTGATCAACTTCATTGTAGGATCGTGGGTTCTTTGGCAGCTTTGTGATGGCTGCTGTCCAGCCGCTGGTGGATTGGTTCCAAAGTTCTGTATGGCAGCCAATCAGTGAATTCGCAACGGCGGCCTGGAATACCATCACAGCTCTGTGGGGACAGTTCGTCGACTGGTTCTCTCAGGTCATGAGCCCGGTGACGGATGTGGCTTCCGAATGTTGGAATGCTATCTGCGACTTTGCCAGTGAAGCCTGGGACACCATCAGCGGTGTCTGGGGTGCAGTAGCCGGCTGGTTTGATTCTACTGTGGTGCAGCCGATCCGGTCTGCTTTTAACAACGGTACCAGCTACATTTCTCAATGCTTCCAGAATGCCTATTCCGAGATTACTGGACTTTTCAGCAAGCTGGCGGGTTGGTTCGACAGCAATGTGGTCCAGCCCATCAAGGAGAAATTCAGCAAAATCCTTTCTCTCGGTTCTTCTGTAACCGGGATGACCGTTACGGCTTCCGGCGGTGGGGACGCACCTGCTGCGGCCCAGGGCGGTGTATTCGGCCGGTTTGCTTCCGGTGGTGTTGTAGGTGGCCGTATCCCGGCTCTGGCCAATGGCGGCCAGTCGAACCGTGGGACTATGGCCTTATCGGGGAAGCGGGCCCGGAAACGGTGCTGCCTTTGAAGAAGATCATTTTGGGGAAAGTTGGGCAGGCGATTGCTGAAGCCTCCGGGATGGATGCCAACAAGAAGAATCCGGTGTACAACACCCGGAAATCCTTCTCTGACACGACCAAGCCCAAAGACGTGGACGCTATACCAAAATCCTGGATGAAACCAAGCAGAAGATCCTGAAAATCAACGAGGCCCAGCCAAATTCCATGAGGAATGGCAAAAGGCCCAGGAGGATGCGGCCAAGTACACGGAAGGCGGGGAAAAGACCCTGGCCTTCCAGAAACAGATGGCCAGCAATCAGGAAAAGATTGCCAAACTCCAGGAGAAGATCAGTTCTGGGAATGGGGATGCCAAAGACGCCGAAGCGTTGAAAACGCTTCAATTGCAGACCCAGAATCGGATCGCTGAATACGAAAAGGAGAAAGCCGCTGCCATTGCTGCAGCCCAGGAAACCCAGGATGCCATCACCAACATTGACGCTGAGGCAGAAGCAGCCCGGCAGAAGGTCAAACAGCAAGCGGTTGACCAGATGGGCTCTTACGAAACCCAGGTAGCTGAGGCACAATACGCCCAGAAAAAGGCCATGATGGCCACGGAGCTGGACGATTTCCTTGCCAGATAACGGCCAAGGACGAAATCACCGGTCAGAGCTATGCAACGACCCTGGCCAACGAACAGTACCTGGCCGAACAGCGCCGGGTGTGGATGGACGAGCTGATGCTGGCTTCCGTCAGCTGGGGCGAATACATGCAGACCATGCTTACCAACATGGCGGTGCAGGTCCAGGACGGGATTGCATCCGGAATTGCCCAGTGCGTGGTGGAAGGCAAGAAGTTCAGCCAAGTCATGAGTAACCTGGCCAAGACCCTCCTGAAACAGCTGATCCAGGGAGTCATCCAGAAGGTGATTTCCGGATGGATCATGGCTATGGGACTGGGGAATAACCGGCACAAGCAGGAAATGAAGAATACGGCAGCTGAAACGGAAGCTGCCGCTGCCAAAGCAACTGTTATGGCCAGCGTGGCCACAGCAGCCGTCATTGCGGCCAACCCGGCAGGGGCGGCTGGAGCAGGTGCTTTAGTTTCCAAACAGATGGGCATAGCCGCTTTCGCTGCTGGAACGATTGCAAAAGCTGCGCAGAAAGTGTTCCAGGACAAGGATTCTGATTCCGGCGGCGATAAGGACAAGAAGAAGGACAATCTGGTGATTAATATCGGGCTGATCCCGATAGCCTTACAAAAGCCTGGAACCTACCACACTTTGCCAACGGCGGTGTGGTCACCGGTCCTACGGCTGCCCTGATCGGAGAAGGGCGCTATGACGAAGCGGTATTGCCGTTAAAGCCCAGCCTGCTGGAGAGACTGTTCGGCGGTGGGGACGACAACCGGCAGAATACCGTGGTGGCCACCCAGAACATCTACGGGAACATCAATTCCCGGGATGATGAAGACGACCTGTTCGGCGGCTTCAATGACATGGTCCTGGCCGGACTGCGAGGTGCGTAACGTGAAGCAGTTAGCAAGGAAAATCCTGAAAGACAGCAAACTGAAGATTGTGACCCAGGCCGGCACGGAGTATTCCCTGCCGGCTTTGTGGTCTATTTCCGATGCTGGAGCCTATACCTTCCGGAACAAGCTGGAGGACAAGGCATTCTCCCACGGCGGCAACGTGGTGGGGGATGGCCGGATCTCCGGCCGTACCATCAAGGTGGAATTCTTCATGCACGGCGCTACGGAGCAGGATCATGACTATGCCTGAACACGGCCTATACCTATTTCTGCCAGACCAACTATGACCTGTATGTGGGCCGGTCCGACCGGAAATTCCGGGTGGCCGGCGTTTCCAAGATCACCCACAAATACCAGAAGGGCTTCCAACAGCGGTGGAGCGAAATTACGGTTTCCCTGCTGCTGGCGGATCCGTTCCGCTATGAAGGGCATACCACGAAAATCACTAAGGTGTTTCCCAGAGCGGTGGAAAATGCGGAGATCTACGTGGACAATCTGGCAGTGTGGACACGCCATTGACGTTCCGGTTCATCCGGTGAAATCCATGGCCAAGATTCACATCTACACAAGCAGGCCCAGGAGGAATTCAGCCTGTCAGATGCCCTGCTGATAGCTCCGGCCACCGTGACGGTGAACGGGGATGCAGGGACCGTATGGCGGGATAAGGCCAACAGTATCAATACCTTTTCCGGGCAGTTCCTGCACGTGAAACCCGGCAAGAACCTGTTCTACTACACAGGGGATGCCGGGACCATTGAAATCAGCTTTACCAACAGGTGGTTCGTATGAGTACGATGTTCGGGAGAAGTCTTTTCGGCCATCTGATCTATGCGGGACCGGACCAGGGCGGGGCAGGAAGCATTGACACTTCTGTCCCTGACTTTTACCCCGGCCAGTTTACCGTGATTGCTTACAACAAGAGCGGCACCAAGACGGCCTATTTCGGATCCGGGGCAGAGCACAACGCTCTGTCCAAGGTGACGTTCGAGATTGGGGAAACCGGCTGCGGTAACGTGGAACTGACCTTTCACGAGCTGCCCAGCAATGCAGAACTGGATTATATGCAACGCATCGACATCCACCTGTTCGGGGACCGTTCTCCCTGGTATTCCGGTTACATCATCAATCGGCCGGTGAAAGGGACCACGGACACCACCTACACCTTCAAGGGCTACGGCTACTATAATCAGCTGTCCAGCTACCTGATCTTCAAGACCTACGAGAACATGGACCCGGGCGACATCGTCCGGGACATTGCGGTGGAAGCGGAAAAGCATCTGGATATTGTGTTCAACGATATCAAGATTGAAAAAGCCGGCTATACCTGTACGAAGATCGTGTTCGACGGGGTGACCATCAAGGATGCTTTGAAGACCCTTTCGGAGTTCGCCACGGACTTTGTCTACGGGGTGGATGAACGCCGGAACATCTACTTCAAGCCCCGGGTGAAGGAAATCAACGAACAGGCCCGGCTGACCGTAGGCAAACACATCACCAGCTACAGCCCCACCTGGAACGTGGATAAAGTCGTGAACTGGGTGCGGACCAAGGGCGGGAATGTGGACGACCAGGGCGAGCAATGGCTCTGTGTGGCCAAGGATGATGCCAGTATCCAGAAATACGGGTATCGCATGAAGGTGCTTTCCCTGCCGTCTGCTTATGCGGTAGCCGATGCCCAGCGCTACAGTGACAACTACATTGCCCAGTATAAGGATCCCATCAAGTCGGCCACGGTGAAAGGCGTCAGCCTGGAATACCCGCTGGTGGATGGGTCCTTCAACGTGCGGCACATGACCACCGAGGGCATGGCGGAAATCCGGACCCTGTCCGGAGATGTCCATGACTACCCCATCACCAAACTGAAATATACCGTTTCCCCGGATAAGGGAATCAGTTGTGACATGACCCTGGGCGAGCCGCCTTTACCGTGGACCAGTACCTGGCCGGAGTGGAGCGGAACGCCAAGAACCTGGAACAGGCCCAGGCCACGGCTATCAAACAGCTGCACAAGTAAGGAGGTGAGAGCATGATATACGATTATCGTCTGGATCCCTGGAACAATGTGCTGGACATCCACAACATCAGCGGAGAACGGCACCAGATCCCGACTACAAGCCCGTTCACGGTGCGGCTTTTGGAGGTCCCCCAGAAAACGGAACCAACGTCCCTTTCTGTGACCTGCAACGGCGCGGCCATGACGGAAGTGGCGGCCACCCCGGAGCAGGGGCAGTTCTTTCCCGACTACCGGGCCAGTGTGACCGGGGACCCGAACTGGAACCGGGGCGAGCTGCTGTTCAATGCGGCGGATGCCGGGAAATGGATTACGGTGAACTACCGGGGCATGGGTACCTTGATTGACAGCCGGCTGCCTGATATGCTGCAGCTGCCATTTTCCGGAAGCCAGCAGGCTGACCGGGAAACCAATCTCAGCACGGCACCCAACAGCTGGGACTCCCAGGAGGGGAGTCATAACAAGGGCACTCCGATTTACGGCGGAAAGTTCCGGAGACACCGGGGCATCCCGGCTGGTACCTATTCTCTGCGGGAAATTCTGCAGAAGCTGATCAATCTTTCCAGTTCCACGGAGTTTGTGAGGACGGTAAGGGACTGTGACTGCAACTGCAGCGATGGCTGCAGTGATGACAGTGGACCTTGATGACTAAGGAGGCAGCATGATCGCCATAGATGATGCGCTGAATATCGAGGTATCCCAATACGATACCTTTGCGCTGAAATTCATTTTCAAAAACTACAAGCTGGATGCGGATGACAAGGTGGTGTTCTCCATCAAGGCCACCACCAACAGCAACGAAGTGGTCTATTCGGCCGAGTTTTACAATTCCGGGCAGAACTATGTGAACGTGGAAGTGCCCAAAGGGGCACTGAACGATCTGCAGCCCGGGACGTATGTTTATGATCTGGTGATCATGAACAGCCGGACGAGTAAGATTGTGACCTGCTTCTTCCCCGCCAGCTTCATTATCAGAGGGGTGGCCCACAATGTCTGATAACGAAAAGACCTGGAGATCCAGGTGATCTCGGGGGCAGAGGGGCAGATTGCTGCGGGAGATACCTACGGAGCTGAACAGGCCCGGGAGTATGCCGACGAAGCCGCCCAATCTGCAGAAAAGGCCAAAGAATCCCAGAACCTGGCGGAAGCTGGGCCCACAGTGACCAGGCCCCTGCCGGTGAAGGGACCCGCAGCGCCAAGACCTGGAGCAACGTCTCCAAAGAATGGCAGAAAGCACTACGGCGCCGGACAATACAGCCGGCTCCCGGAGTGCCAAGACCTGGGCTGACGTGGCCCGGCAATGGCAGAGAGCGACAAGGAACCGGACGGGGTCAAGGGTGCCAAGAGCGCCAAGACCTGGGCTGGGGTGGCCAATGACCACGCCAATACCGCCAGCCTGAAAGCCAATGCAGCGGCCGCCAGTGCCAACACGGCAAGCCTGCAGGCCCAGGCGGCGGCAACCAGTGCCCAGACGGCAACTACGAAAGCAGGAGAAGCCAGCACCAGTGCCAGCAATGCGGCGGTGAGTGCGAAGGCTGCAGCGGATAAATACACAGCTCTGGTGAATGAGGATCTGACCAAGAAAGCAGATCTGGCTGGAGCGGACTTCACTGGAAAGGTGACTGTTCCCACTGCGCCTGCCGGCACTAATGACGCCCAGGCGGCTACAACGGCCTTTGTTATGGCGGCGATTGCGGACATGGTGGATGGATCTCCTGAAGCCTTAGATACACTGAAAGAGCTGGCTACGGCCCTGGGGAATGACCCGAACTTTGCCTCCACCATTACGAACCTGATTGCCACGAAACTTGACAAGACGGGGACGGCTGTGAAGGCAACCGGAGATGCGGCCGGAAATGACATCCAGAAAACCTACGCCACCAAAGAAGAACTGAACAAGCAGGGAGGGAGCCTGGCTACCGTAGCCATCACAGGCAGCTATACGGACCTACTGAACCTGCCGTCCATTCCTTCTAAAACGTCGGAACTGACAAACGACAGCCGGTATGTTTCTACTGACGAAAGTGGAAACGTGGTGCTGACCGGTACCCTGACCGCTACCCAGGTCTTCAACGCTGTCTACAACGACTATGCGGAATTCTTTCCCCGTGGGGGAAAGACGGAGCGGGGCGACATCATCGCCTGCGACGAAACCAGTACCCGGGAACAGTACGTGAAGGCTACGGACAAGAGCCAGTGCGTGGTGGGCGTCCATTCGGAAGAATTCGCCAGATCATCGGCGGCCTGCAGGTGGAAGAAGGCAAGGGTGTCATGGAAACCAACATCAGGCAATTCATTCCGGTGGCCATGGCCGGCCGTGTCCACGTGAAGTATTTCGGCAAGGCAATCGTGGGACAAGGTACGTCCCTCTGAATCCCGGCGTGGGAGAGCTGGCAGGAAGGCGACAGCTGGACCACGTGTTGGCAGAATCGTGGAACCGGATACACGCCAGGATGTCCGGCTTGTGAAAATCCTGGTAGGGAGGTAATGCATGGGAGACTTTTTGAAGAGAAACATCAACACCATCTTCCTGATGCTGGGGAACGGCTGCAACATGAACTGCCGGTACTGTCTGCAGCATCCCCTGGTGGAAAAGAGCCTGTCCGGCCATGTGAACCCGGACGTGTACCGGTTCATCCGGCAGGTGGTGGATGAAAACGACGACAAAACGGAACTGGGGCTGCACTTCTACGGAGGTGAGCCCCTTATCTATTTCCCGCTGATGAAAGAGATCATCGGGAAGCTGAAAGACGTGAAGGGCATCTGGTTCAGCACCATCAGCAACGGCAGGGCCATCACGGATGAAATGGTGGAGCTGTTCAACAGCCTGCCCCTCTATGTGTGCATCAGCTGGGACGGGTATAACGTGCTGAAGACCCGGGGCTACGACGTGTTCGCCAAGGGGAGCAAGACCCGGGAACGGCTGCTGAAACTGGACCACCTGGGAGTCAGTGCTGTGCTTTCTGCGTATAACTACCCCCAGGAGGCCTGCGATGCCTTCCAGAAACTGAGCAAGGATTATTTCGACATACATGGCTACCCGCTGAATTTCAATTTCGACACCATCATGGACACCGGCCTGGGAGATAAATCCCTGCTGGAGATGGACTACGACCGGGTGAGCCGGGAAGTGGCCGCCATGATGGACCGGTACATGGACTACCGGCTGGGCCAGGGAGAAATGAAATTCGCCGAGCTGGCCTTCATCGAAAGCCGGTTCAATGCTCTGTACAGCTATCTGCGCAAGGATGGGGATTTCTGGAGCCGCCAGTGGTGCACCTGCAACAACGGCTACAGCGTGCTGAACCTGGACCTGGCCGGGAACCTGTATCCCTGCCACAATACCAGCCAAAAGGCTGGGAGCATCTATGATTCCTATTTCAAGTATCTAAACGAGATCCTGAAAACAGACCGGACGTTCGAGCGGCGGGAAAAGTGCCTGGATTGCCCGGCGGTGGCTTCCTGCAAAGGTGGCTGCAAGCTGGTGGCACCGGAGAACATGGAAAATGGGCTGTGCCGGCTGCGGCGGGCCATCTTTCTGCCCATCCTGAAAGGCACCATGCCTATGGGCGGGAAATTATGGAGGCAGGAAATGGCTAAGAACGGCACCATCACCAAGACTACCTGGACGGCTATGGCTGCTGGGGATAAGGTGACGGCGGCCAATATCACAGAGCTCCAGACGGCCATTGCGGCCTGGAGGGCTACGCCAAGAATGTGGACAACTGTGCTTCACCAATTTCTGCCAGAAGTGCCAGACCTGCCAGGGGTGCCAGAGTTGTCAAAGTAAAACCTGCCAGAGCAGATCTTGCCAAGGGTGCCAGTCTACTAGTTGTCAAAGCTGCCAGCTATACCACAAGAAAAATTGCGATTGCAACTGCGGCGGCGGCAGTGATGACAGTTGAAGGAGGTGGCCATGGATAAAGGAAATAAAGTGAAAACCACGGACATGACTACCCTACAGTCGGACCTTGTGACTATCGCCACAGGTATGAAGCGGAATACGGTGCTGGAAGAAGCAGACCATGTGGAAAAAGCAACATACACGGGCAAGATCCTGGCCACGGATATCCAGAATATCCGTGCGGCCATCAACGGGCTGGAAGCCGAAAGCAGCGGAACTGCTGTGAATCCAACTGCTGTCAGACCTGTGAGGGATGTCAGAGCCAGAGCTGTCAGTCAAGTACCTGTCAGAGTTGCCAAGGCTGTCAAACGTGCCAAGGTGCCAGCGATGTCAGAGTCATAGCCAGTGTAAAAATACGAATTGTAGTCAGTGCTCAATCTATCAGTGTACTGGGGGAAACTGCAACTGCGGCGATGCGTGCAGCGACGACAGTGGGCCCTGAGAAAGGAGAAAACCATGATTGTGCAAGGAGACGTATTGACCAACGAAGGCCCGAAGGCCATCGAGGAAATCAAGGAAGGGGATATTGTCATCAACCTGGGGAACCGCCCCTGCCGGGTGGTGAAGGTGGAGAAAGCGGACGTGACGGAGGTCATCCGCTTTGCCAGCAACCCCCATCTGGTGATTGCCCGGGATACGGATATTGCCACCCGCTATGGCCGGGTGCAGGGCCGCAGCATTACAGGCAGCACGGTGGAAGAAATGCTCTACCAGTGCGAAGTTCCCTGCTTTTACGATACCCTGGAACCGGGTACGCTGGACGGCCTTAAAACGGGTTATGAGCTGACGGTAGACAGCGGGGACGGGGTGTTCGTGGACGGCTACGGCATCTATGTGAAGAAGGAGGGCGAACGTGCTTAACGTACTGTATAACTCTGATTCGGTGGTCACCCGGGATGACGGGGCGGTCAAAATCACCATCAAAGGGATGTATCTCAAGGCCGAAGTGATGGACAAGAACGGGACAGTGGAGGCTTTGACGTCATCAAGGCCCTGCGGTCCTACAGCTCATATACCTTGTCCATCGTTCCGGCTTTGTGAAGGTTTTCCGAAAGATTTCCAAATCCGACTACAAATTCCTGGACCTGAATCGGCTGGGGGTGGCCATTCGGATGGACTTCCAGAATATCTGCCAGCTCTACGGAGATTATGACGTTCTGCAGGTAGACACGGGGCTTATTACCCCCACCAGCCGGGATATCATTATCCGGGTGTTCGAGGTCCACAAGGACAACATTCTGGTGGATGCGGACAGTGAATATACCTTTTCTGACTTCAGCACGGCGGCCCTTGAATTCGGGGATCATCCCCGATTCAACCTGTGGGACAGCTATGCCCTGGTGGTGAATGGCCGGGAGCTGAAGGCCAACCGGAAGGGCACGGTGTACGACGGGGATTTTGCTACGCCCATCGTCTGCCCCGAAGGCCAGGACTACATGGAACTGGAAATCCGGAAGTACAAAGGGAATTTCGACGCCACAGCTGGCCCTCTGACCCGGGCGGAGGACTGTGAAGCGTGATGATCCACGCCAGCGCCGGACTGCTCAACGCTACCCGGGTCCGGCTGGACCATGGTGTGGCCAGGGTACGGTTCTACCCGCTGGGGTACACGGGTGAAATCAAGATCAAGCTGGGCCGGAAATGGTACGAAGTCTGGAACGAGTACAATCTGATCCTGGGGGCATCCAAATGAAAAGCGTAACCATCTACCTGGCAGCCGGTGCAATATGAACTGTGCCTACTGCCATCGGAGGCGGACCCGGAGGAAACAAAGGGACTGCCTCCCGAATTTTATGAACGGCTGAAAACCATGGCCCGGGAAGGGGCGCTGACGGTGAAGTTCATGGGCGGGGAGCCCACCCTGTACATGGACACCATCAAAAAGGTGGTGGCGGCTGTGCCTGGCGCCACCTTTGCCATTGCCACCAACGGGAAGCACCTAGAAACGTTCCTGCCCTTCTTCCGGGCCCATCATTTCAAGATCGCCTCAGCTATGACGGTGGGGATGTGGATCTGCGGGGATTCAACCCGTTGGAGAAGCTGGTGGATTATCCCTACCTGAGCATCAGCACCACGATCTTCCACGGGAATACGGATTTCCGGAAGATCCTGGCTCAATTCCGGGAGAAACGGGAAAAAGGCATGAAGATCTCTTTCTTTCCCCACCTGGTGCACCACACCAGCCCAGCCAATGCCGCCTATGCCCTGACCAAGGAAGACTATGCCAGCGTGCTGAGGCAATGGAAGAAACTGGTCCTGGAGCTGGTGGAAGGTTCAAAGAAACGGGGAACATCAACTGGGACCTGACAGCCCTGTTCTATGGCCTGTTTCGCCGACTGGAAGCCAACTATCAGTATGGCGAAACATACTGCTTCAACCGGAATCTGTGGAAGGTGGGTCCTACGGGCAAGCTGTTCAGCTGCTTCTACATCCGGGATGTTCCTCTGGAACCGGAAAACTGGCGGGAGCAGCAGGCCGCCCTCCTGGACTACCTGTTCCCCAAATGCAAAGGGTGCAGGGTCTACGGGATGTGCGGCGGTGGCTGTCACAAGAGCCTGGACCATGAGCAGGAATGTGAATTCTACTATGCCCTGTATTCCTGGTTCCAGGAGTTGGCCGACAAAGAGCCGGCAGTCTGGAGGCTGGGCAATGCTTTACAGTAAGGACAGCGTATTCGTCGTGTTCCCGGACTGCATCCAGAGCAGCCAGGAGGAAGAACTGTGGGTGGATCTGGTGGGGAGCCGGCTGGAAATCGTCCATAACGGCAATCCCATGACCATCGACCTGGACGCCTGGTGCCCTGTTCTTCTACAGTGGTGACGGGCAGAGCCGGGGACATGGTCCTGTACAACTACCGGGAACTGCTGATGATTTACGGGCTGAAGCCCCTGGAGTTCCTGCAGGTGTTCCGGCTGCATGGCTGGGTGCAGGTGGATAAGACCCATCGGGGCGTATTCGTGAAGATTTTCTGTCCCCAGGGGCAGCAGGATCCACTGAGCAGTCGGACAGACTGGGGCAAGTGCCAGCATGCCGGGCCTGGTGAGCTGCATCCGGTGGACCGGAAAACTCCTGGCTTTTACCCTGGAAGATTACCAAATTACCGGCCGGGTGCTGCACGTAACCGGGACACTGTGGAAATCCCCTTTGTGGCAGGATGAAATCCTGTATTTCAACCACGGGGGCCAGGCGATTCCTCTGCAGGAAGGGGAGAACAGTTTCAATCTGCTCTATGTGCCTGGAGAAGATATTTATATGGGGACGAAGTACAGCCGGTATCCTGGCCGGTGTATCAAGCTGACGGAGGGGAGAAATTGAAAGATATTGTGATTGAAGGACTGAGTACGCTGGTGAGCCTGCTGCTGGGCGGCCTGACAGGCTATGTGATTGCTTATGTGACTGGATTGCAGGCTGTGAGAAAAGGGATGCAGCTGATTCTGCGGGCTTCTCTTAATGATATGTACGTCAGGTTCCAGCAAAACGCTCCCACCGCTGAAGAAAAGCAGGTGTGGCAGGAAATGTATGGCGTATATGAGCACCTGCGAGAGTAACGATCATGAACGCCAAACATGAAGAGGTGCTCCACATGGCGGAACAGGTACGAGAATGAATAAAATCCAAAAGACCCTGCTGGATCTGCTGGGGTCCATGGGCCGCATGCACGTCCGTGGACTGCCCCGGGCTCTGGTCATTACGATTATGCTCCTGATTATCGGGAGCATTTTTCTGTACTTGGCAGCCTGGATGTGGCTGTGGTGGGTGAAAAACCATGTGGACCTGCCGGCCCTGAATATGCTGATTCAGACCATCACCAGCATGGCCTTCGTGGCTGCCATCGGTTTTATCGGAAAAAGCCTGATTGATGCCGATGGCGACGGAGTGCCGGACCCATGGCAGAAGGAGGTAAAAGAGGAAAATGAAAAGAGTGACACTGAAAGACATCCGGACAATGGCTGAGGCCGCCAGGCCCACGCTGATGGCCCAGGCCCAGGAGTTCGGCCGTGACGTCAAGGTATACCTGCATTGGACAGCCGGCCGATATGGCCAGATGTACAATGACTATCACATCAACATTGACCGGGACGGGAGCCTGTGGGCCAGCACCGACGACTTTGCCGAAACTTTGTCCCATACGTGGCATCGGAATACGGGCAGCATCGGGGTGACGCTCTGCTGCTGCTACCAGGCTGCCAGCAACGCCCTGGGCCCCTACCACCGACTGCAGCCCAGATTGAAGCCATGGCCCAGGTGGTGGCCGTCCTGGCCAAAGCCCTGTGGCTGACCATCGACCGGGATCGGATTATGACCCATGCGGAGGCGGCTGACAACATGGACGGCCTCTTTCCAGAGGGGGACGAGTACGGACCTTGTAACGGATGTGAGCGCTGGGATCTGCAGTATCTGGGTACCCCGGAGAGCCCCTCCTGGACACCGACTACGACAGCCCAAGCACTCGGGGTGCAACGTGCTGCGGGGGAAGGCTATCTGGTATCAAAATCAAATGCAGGAGATGCAGGATAATGGGGAGGGCTAAAGATGTGTGGAATCAAGTGCAGGCACAGGCTGGCCGTTGCCCTCGTTGGGCTGTGTACCTTGCTGTTGCTCTACTGCTGTTCGGGGCAGGCTTCTGCTGCGGCTATTACCGGAGAAGCCACCTATATGATCACACAGAGCGAGCTGAATCAATTGAGCAGCAACTTGACCAGGCTGCAGACTATCAACAGCGAGCTGCTCAAAAACTCCAGGAAGCAGAGCAAGCAAATCGCCACCTTACAGAGTCGATTAGCGACAGCCGAACAGCAGTCGAGGGACTTGGAAACACGGTTACTGCAGGCAGAGAGCGACTCACTGAGAGCCAGCAACTCCTTGACCAAAGCCAATCAATCCTTGATGCAGTACGCCGCCGAGGAGAAGCGGACACGGCTGCGCATTAAGGCCCAGCGGAATACATGGGAAGCCATTGCCGCAGGGCTTTTTGTAGCCTGGGCCGCAAAATGAAGAAAACCCGTAGAGTCAGGAAATACCTGGCTTTACGGGGTATTTTTATTACAAAAACTTGATTAAAAGTATCGACAAAAAAGTAAAAATATAGTATAATTAAATCATCAAAAGGAAAGGAGGTGTGAAAGATGTGATAGAAAAATTAAAGGCAGCCGCCGAAAACTTTGTTTTCTGGATTTCATTTATCCAAGCGATGATATGGATATGGAAAACGACGAAATCGGCAAAGAAAAAGACTCCGGAAACTTCTCAAGCAGTCCAAAGCAAAGAAGTAACCAGAGCCACCGGGGAGCCGAAAGGTTCCCCACCTGCCTTGATTTTATCACATGAGTACCATGAAAACAATTATTTTTATTACGTCGGTAGTTGTTGTCGGCATGTTGCTCAGTCTTTCATCTATAGACTGGAGCAGCTGGGTAAAAGGTCTGGCATGCGGTGGTGTAATCAGCGCATGGGTAGTCTATTTTGGCCTGGGGAGGGATTTTCATGGTAGAAACTAAAAACGGTTGGGGTGGACGCCGCCCCAACAAACCGGAAGACCAAAAGGCACTAACCAAACGGGAAGGGTACGGCTCAGCATCAGCTCCGTGCCTATGATGATGAATGGGATCTGATTCGGCGCTTTGCCCATCTGGTGAAGCATGGAAAGATGGAATCCTGTAAAGCTGCCTTAGGCCAATTAGAGGCGGCAGACGGCAAATAAACGGCAAAAATTGGCGGGAAACATGGTATATATTGGAAGAAAACACGGTGGCCGTTGAGTGGCCACCGTGAATTATACTATGTTTCGGAAACTATGGACAAAACGCCCTTCTATGGTCTATAATTATAGAATCTGATATGTGGAGGGAATACCTGTGGCTTTGGATATATTGATGGTTCTTGATGTGATTGTGAGCATCCTGATGATCGGTTCCATCCTGCTCCAGTCCGGCAAAAGCGCCGGGTTCAGCGGTCTGGGCGGGGGAGAATCCCTGTTCGGCGGCAAACCTACGGACATGGATGAAGCACTGGCACG
>ENA-OQIG01000659-OQIG01000659.1-human-gut-metagenome-genome-assembly--contig:-NODE-659-length-18589-cov-3.767902_pt1 | contig 18589 bp, 20 predicted proteins | sample MGYA00242576_ERZ504741 | MGnify/ENA primary metagenome ERZ504741 (study PRJEB26092, sample SAMD00036436) | human gut metagenome | host: Homo sapiens | study: EMG produced TPA metagenomics assembly of... | reverse complement strand
TTGGAACGAAAGGAAGACTACAGGCTAAACCTACAGTCCGTAACGTTCCTATGGGAACTGACGGAAAATGCTTATCATGGTCACTGATGAATTTCGCCATGTTCATACCATACGTAGGTGGATTGCCCTATTGTATTCTGGATCATGGGTAAAGAGAATTCTATACTCGTCAATCGCCAAGGCAAATACATTCTGACTGGTACATCAGTTGGTTCCTGTACGGCATCGCGCTGACAGTACTTTTTGTAATATTCATGTTCAGCGGCATCTTATCCATAAACGACATGGATTACGCAAATGATCAGACTTCTCCGTTAGCAGTTCTGCTGGGTATATTCGGCGGAGGTGCCGGAATCTTGCTCCTCTTGATACTTGGAATAGGCTGTTTTCTTTGTCTGCTGTTCCCCATCATCGGAGGTATCAAAGGACTGAACGGAAAAACATGGAAGTATCCGCTTTCCATACCGTTTTTAAGATAAACAAATAAATTACTTACTTAAATATTATTTTTAGTTATGACTAAACAGAAGAAATTCATCACATGTGATGGTAATCAGGCTGCTGCACATATTTCATATATGTTCTCAGAAGTAGCTGCCATTTACCCCATCACTCCCTCTTCTACAATGGCTGAATACGTAGACGAATGGGCTGCCGCAGGACGTAAGAACATCTTCGGCGAAACAGTATTGGTACAGGAAATGCAATCTGAAGGTGGTGCAGCCGGTGCTGTTCACGGTTCTCTTCAGGCCGGTGCACTGACTACTACTTACACTGCTTCTCAGGGTCTTCTTTTGATGATCCCGAATATGTATAAGATTGCCGGTGAATTCCTGCCTTGCGTATTCCATGTATCTGCTCGTACACTGGCTTCTCACGCACTGTGTATTTTCGGTGACCACCAGGACGTAATGTCTGCGCGCCAGACAGGTTTCGCTATGTTGGCTGAAGGTTCTGTACAGGAAGTGATGGACTTGGCCGGTGTTGCACACCTTGCCACAATCAAAGCCCGTGTTCCTTTCATGAACTTCTTCGATGGTTTCCGTACTTCACACGAAATCCAGAAGATCGAAATGCTGGAAAATGAAGATCTCGCTCCGCTGGTTGACCAGGAAGCGCTTGCCGAATTCCGTGCACGTGCGCTGAATCCGATGAATCCGGTTGCCCGTGGTATGGCCGAAAACCCTGACCACTTCTTCCAGCACCGCGAATCATGCAACAACTACTATGAAGCTGTTCCCGCCATCGTAGAGGAATACATGAATGAAATTTCTAAGATCACAGGTCGCAAATACGGTTTGTTCGATTACTACGGAGCAGAAGATGCAGAACGCGTAATTATCGCTATGGGTTCTGTAACAGAAGCTGCCCGCGAAGCTATCGACTATCTGACAAGCCAAGGAGAAAAAGTCGGTTTGGTTGCAGTTCACCTATACCGCCCGTTCTCTGCTAAACACTTCCTGGCCGCCGTACCTAAAACAGCTAAAACAATCGCAGTACTCGATCGCACAAAAGAACCGGGTGCTAACGGTGAACCTCTGTATCTGGATGTTAAAGACTGCTTCTATGGCGCAGAAAATGCTCCGGTTATCGTAGGCGGTCGTTACGGTCTGGGTTCTAAAGATACTACCCCGGCACAAATCATCGCCGTATTCAAGAATCTGGCTATGCCGATGCCGAAGAACCACTTCACAATCGGTATCGTAGACGATGTAACCTTCACTTCTCTTCCTCAGGAAGCAGAAATCGCTCTGGGTGGCGAAGGTATGTTCGAAGCTAAATTCTACGGCTTGGGTGCTGACGGTACAGTAGGTGCCAACAAGAACTCAGTGAAAATTATCGGTGACAACACAGATAAACACTGTCAGGCATACTTCTCTTACGACTCTAAGAAGTCAGGAGGTTTCACTTGCTCTCACCTGCGTTTCGGTGACGATCCTATCCGTTCTACCTATCTGGTAAACACTCCGAACTTCGTGGCTTGCCACGTTCAGGCTTACCTGCACATGTACGACGTAACCCGTGGTCTGCGTAAGAACGGTTCGTTCTTGCTGAACACTATCTGGGAAGGCGAAGAGCTGGCTAAGAACCTGCCTAACAAGGTGAAGAAATACTTTGCACAGAACAATATCTCTGTATATTATATCAACGCAACTCAGATTGCACAGGAAATAGGTTTGGGCAACCGTACCAATACTATCCTTCAGTCTGCATTCTTCCGTATCACAGGTGTAATCCCTGTAGACCAGGCTGTAGAACAGATGAAGAAGTTTATCGTGAAGTCTTACGGTAAGAAGGGTGAAGACGTTGTAAACAAGAACTACGCAGCCGTTGACCGTGGTGGCGAATACAAGACTTTGACTGTTGACCCGGCTTGGGCTAACCTGCCGGACGATGCCAAGGTTGAAAACAACGACCCGGCATTCATCAACGAAGTAGTTCGCCCTATCAATGCTCAGGACGGAGACTTACTGCCGGTATCTGCATTCAAAGGTATCGAAGACGGAACCTGGTATCAGGGAACTTCTAAATACGAAAAACGCGGTGTAGCTGCTTTCGTACCGGAATGGAACGCAGAAAACTGTATCCAGTGTAACAAGTGTGCTTACGTTTGTCCTCACGCTTCTATCCGTCCGTTCGTACTCGACGCTGAAGAGCAGAAGGGTGCCAACTTCGAGATGCTGAAAGCTGTAGGTAAACAATTCGACGGTATGACATTCCGTATCCAGGTTGACGTTCTCGACTGTCTGGGTTGCGGTAACTGTGCCGACATCTGTCCGGGTAACCCGAAGAAGGGTGGCAAGGCTCTGACTATGAAACACCTTGAAAGCCAATTGGCTCAAGCTGATAACTGGACTTACTGTGCAGACAACGTGAAGAGCAAACAACACCTGGTAGATATCAAGGCTAACGTGAAGAACTCTCAGTTCGCTACTCCGTTGTTCGAGTTCTCAGGAGCTTGTTCTGGTTGTGGTGAAACTCCGTATGTGAAACTGATTTCTCAGTTGTACGGTGATCGCGAGATGGTTGCCAACGCTACCGGATGTTCTTCTATCTATTCCGGTTCAGTACCTTCAACTCCATATACTACCAACGCAAAAGGACACGGTCCGGCTTGGGCTAACTCACTGTTCGAAGACTTCTGTGAGTTTGGTTTAGGTATGGAACTCGCTAACGAAAAGATGCGTGCACGTATCGTGAAGTTGTTCAACGAAATCCTGGCAGCCGACAATGCTCCTGCAGAAGCTAAGGAAGTATTGAAAGCATGGATCGAAAACATGTACGATGCAGATAAGACCAAAGAACTGGCTCCGCAGATCGAAGCAATCATCGAACAAGGTATCGCAGCAGGTTGCCCGATCAGCAAAGAGCTGAAGGGCCTGACTCAATATCTGGTGAAACGCAGCCAGTGGATCATCGGTGGTGACGGTGCTTCTTACGATATCGGTTACGGCGGTCTCGACCACGTTATCGCTTCAGGTAAAGACGTTAACATTCTGGTTCTGGATACAGAGGTTTACTCTAACACAGGCGGTCAGTCTTCTAAGGCTACTCCGGTGGGTGCTATCGCTAAGTTCGCTGCTTCCGGTAAGCGCGTACGTAAAAAAGACCTCGGTCTGATGGCTACTACTTACGGTTATGTATATGTTGCACAGATCGCTATGGGTGCTGATCAGGCTCAGACTCTGAAAGCTATCCGCGAAGCTGAAGCATATCCCGGACCATCACTCATCATGCTTACGCTCCGTGTATCAACCACGGTCTGAAAGCCGGTATGGGTAAGAGCCAGGAAGAAGAAGAAAAAGCTGTTAAGTGCGGTTACTGGCACTTGTGGCGTTACAACCCGGCTCTGGAAGCAGAAGGCAAGAATCCGTTCACGCTGGATAGCAAAGAACCGAATTGGGATGACTTCAAAGGCTTCCTGAAAGGCGAGGTTCGTTATGCATCAGTTATGAAACAGTATCCTGCAGAAGCAGAAGAACTGTTCCAGGCAGCTGAAGACAACGCAAAATGGCGTTACAACAACTACAAGCGTCTGGCTAACCAGGCTTGGGGTGCAGCTGAATAATCTTTGATCAGATAATAACTTTCGAAGGGGGAAGGGACTAAAAGAGGTTCTTTCCCCTTTTTGAACAAAAATGAATAGGTTTCACCACAGAGTAACACAGAGTCTCACAGAGAAGATTTTTCTCTTAAACATCCTATGAACAAGAAATTTAAATTCTGTGAGACTCTGTGTTACTTTGTGGTGCCCCAAAAACGGAATAATCATGAATATAACCATACGCCCCACCCGGCTTGAAGAACTCGGCCAAGTGATGCCATTCTACGAACGTGCCCGCCGCTTCATGGCTACCAATGGCAATGCCAACCAGTGGATCAACGGATACCCCTCCCTGATGATATCCGGCAAGATATCGAAAACGGGAGCAGCTATGTGTTTGTAAACGAAAATCAAGAGTTAGAAGGCTGTTTTGCTTTCATCCGGGGAGAAGATCCCAACTACAAAGTCATCAAAGACGGCGCCTGGCTCAACGATGCCCCTTACGGGGTGATCCATCGCATCGCATCCGGCGGACGGGTAAAGGGATTGATGGACTTATGCCTGGAATGGTGTTCGTCCCACTGTCCGAACCTGCGTGTAGACACTCACCGTGACAATAAAGTACTCCAAAACATTCTCCTAAAGAACGGTTTCACCTATTGTGGCATTATTTATGTGAAAAACGGTACGGAACGACTTGCCTACCAACGCACTGCCGTTACCCGATAGACAGAAATCAGAAGTTGGATTCCCGGACACACATATACCGCTTATGATTCAGGGATCCAGCTTTCTACCAGTTCCCGATGTTCGTCACGCCATTTTCGGACAAGATCTTCTTCATCCATGCGTGCATCTTTAAGTGCTTTCATCAACGAACTAATCTCTTCTGTAGTGAATTTAATATTACTGAAAAACTTTGCCGCAAAGGATCTTTCTCCGTAAATCCTTTCCATCCGACGACATAGATAGATTCCACATTCCCATAAGTACCTTTCGGATCATGCAGGAACTTCAATGGATAGCGGTCGAACATCCAATGCGGAGTCCATCCGGTGATGACGATCCACGCCTCCTTCTCCATAGCCTTCTGTAAAGAAGCCAACATAGTAGAGCTGCTCGAGGTGAGTAATTTATAACCATCAAGACCATAATCCCCGATAGCCTTATCGGTAGTTTTCATAATACCGGCTCCGGCATCGATCCCGACAATCTCGGAAGCGAACTGCCCTTTGTAGGCGGCAAGTTCCCCAATCGAATCGATAGTGACATATTGAGGTACCACCAGCCCTACCCTCGCGCTATCATATACCTCTCCGATAAACTCTATCTGATCACCGTATTGATCTATATAATCCTTCATTGTCACAGGTAACCAGGCATCCATAAACACATCTGCCTTCTTACGGGAAACCGATGCAAAGACGGGAGCTACATCTGCATTCAGCAACTCCACTTCGTACCCCTTCTCTTCCAGCACCACTTTAGCCAGATGACTCATGGCAATTCCTTCCAGCCAGTTGGCATAGGCAATGCTTATCTTCTTTTTCCCGCTATCCGGGTTACAGGCTACGCACATCACAGCCAGTAACAACAAACTTCCTATTATTCTATATTTTCGCATATCCTATTCTTTCTCCTTTCTATTTTTTGTCCTTCCGACGGACCATTCCCTGAGTAATCCGGTCTAAAATAATTGCCAATATGACAACGGCTATACCTCCTTCAAAGCCCAGCCCGATTTTCATCTGGGTGATACCTTTCAAAACGATTTCTCCTAAACCGCCGGCAGCAATCATAGCCGCAATAACAACCATGGAAAGAGACATCATAATCGTCTGGTTCACTCCGGTCAGGATGGTGGGCAAAGCAAGGGGCAACTGTACTTTATAAAGCAACTGCCATCGGGTAGCTCCGAACGAGCGTGAAGCCTCTACCACATTCTTTGGCACCTGACGGATGCCAAGCCCTGTAAGGCGAATCACCGGAGGCATCGCAAAGATGATTGTAGCAAATACTCCCGGAACCACTCCCAGGCCGAAAAACAAAACAGCAGGAATCAGATAGACGAAGGCTGGCATGGTCTGCATCAGGTCGAGAATGGGATGTATCACCTTCTCGGCACGATTGCTGTTTGCCGTCCATACTCCGATGGGAACCCCTACGATAAGGGCCAGGCAGGTGGATGACAGAACCAGTGCCAATGTCTGCATAGTGGCTTCCCAGAATCCCATACCATAAATAAGCAACAAGCCTAAAAGGGTGAAAACTGCAACCCCGCGTCCGGCTTTCGCCCATGCCAGCAGCACCATTGCCGCAATGGTCAGATAGAAAGGAATGCCGAACAGTATGTGCTGGAATCCATTAATAAAACTACCGATGCCTAAGTTGAGTGCATCGAAAAAAGTGGAGAAGTGTATCATCATCCAGTTGATGAGCGTCTCAATATATTGTCCTATGTTGATCATAATTCTATTGCATTTTGAATGATTTCATTGATTTCTTGTTTGTTCTTTCCGGTTACCTCATAAATAAGCGATGACAACGGAACAACTCCCTGAAACTCACGGGTCTCGTTCACTACCCAGATAGGCGAATTGGTTTTTGTCATCAACGGTAAAATATCTTCCAGTATCGTATCTCCCAACACCGAATGCACTTCCTCCCGGACAACCGACTCGATCGACTTCACCTGGTCTTGACGCAATCGGAGCAAATCTTTCAGCCGGACCTCTCCCACAAGCACATTGTTTGCATCGACCACAGGCAACACAGTCAGGTTACGCTCGAGCATTTTACGAATCAACACCTCCGGTCCCTCTTTCTTCAATCGGGCCACAAGGGGTTTATCTACATCACTGATGCAGCGGTAATAATCTTGCTACGGTCCACACTCTGCACAAAGCGCTCTACATAAGCATTGGCCGGTTCTGTCAGGATCTCTTCCGAAGTGCCTACCTGTACCACCTCACCATCTTTCATGATAGCAATCCGGTCGCCCAATTTAATGGCTTCATTCAAATCGTGGGTAATAAACACAATGGTCTTCTTCATCTTAGATTGTAAAGTCAGCAATTCATCCTGCATCTGTATGCGAATCAAAGGATCGAGAGCGGAAAAAGCCTCATCCATCAGCAGCACCTCAGGATCATTGGCCAACGCACGGGCCAAACCGACACGTTGCTGCATACCTCCCGACAGTTCGCCGACCATCTGGTTCTCGTAGCCCTTCAGTCCTACCAGTTGCATGCTTTCCATTGCCCGCTGCTCCCGCTCCTGTTTCTTTACTCCTTGCAGTTCCAGTCCGAAAGCTATATTATGCAACACCGAGCGATGGGGCAACAACCCAAAATGCTGGAACACCATAGCCAGCTCTTTTCTTCGGATACGGAGCAATTCTTTATCAGTGACGTTAGAATATCTCTCCCGTTAATGATCACTTCGCCTGAGGTCGGTTTTATCAATCGGTTGATGCAACGCAGCAAAGTTGATTTTCCACTTCCCGAAAGTCCCATAATCACAAATATTTCTCCTTCCCGGATAGATAGGTTTGCATCTTTTACGGCCACCGTACATCCGGTAGCCTTCAATATCTCACTTTTGCTCTTTTCTTCCTTCAACATGCGTAAAGCATGCTGTTTGTCATTGCCAAAAATGAGATACAAGTCTTTAATCGTTATTTTACTCATACATAATAGGGTTTAGATTATTAAAAAAACAGATCGGGTGACCTATACACACGAAAACAAGCACTTCTTTATAGCAAGGAAGTTGATGCCGGGGAAGCGACGGTTCCGCCGTTCCCCGGTCAAATATGATTTCTTTACCCGATTATTACAGACAGGATTCCTGTCAACAGATAGTTTACTATATCCCGAAAGTCAATTTCACATCCGCACACAGCTATCTTCCAAAGATGCGTATGCAGACAATTAAGTAAACAAGCCGAACGTTCAAATGGTTCATCGCATTATTTCCGGCAGGCGCATTACACGTACATAAACCCCTACAAGAGAGTCGGTATCAATCGGCCAGCACACTGTCACCCCTCCACCTGTGAAGCCTGAGGTCGACACATCCATTTTTACGGAAAGAAACACCTTCGGCATCCAGCAGCCGCCGCTGCTCGTCCCATCCGGGCACTAATCGGCCTATGGCATTGACTACCCGATGACAAGGGAGGTTTAAACCAGCAGGCACCTGCCTCAAGGCACGCCCCACCATGCGTGAATATTGCGGCATCCCGAGCAAAGCGGCAATATCGCCATAAGTAGTAACACTACCGGCAGGAATCTCACGCACGACACTGTATACTTCATTACAAAAAGTTTCGGACAAATTAGATTTATTTTCTTTATAATCTTTCATGGATGTATTGCTTTTATACAGTGAGTTCCTTTATAATCCGCTTCTCTTCAGGAACTCCGTCGGACTTTCACCGAACTGCTCCTTGTAACACTTCGCAAAGTACGAAGGAGATGTGAATCCCACTTCATATCCGACCTCCGCTATCGTCATATCCGAAGAAGCCAACAGAGATGCCGCCTTTTTAAGACGTGCCATGCGGAGCAACTCATTGGGAGCGTAGTTCGTGAGCGACTTGATCTTCCGATAAAGCTGAACCCGGCTCAACCCCATCTCCTTGCCCAGATCTTCCACATTAAGTTCCGAATCACCCATCTTCACCTCGATCAGCGACTTGAACCTCTCCACAAAATCTTTATCCATATCGCAAATGTCTTCTTTCGCCAGCGTCTGCCGGTCGCCAAAGAACTGCTTCATACGCTGCCTCGATTCAATCAGATTTCGGATACGGGTCAACAAGAGTTGCGAACTGAACGGTTTTGAGATGTATGAATCGGCTCCTCCCGCATATCCCTGGATGCGTTGCTCATCGAGCGAACAGGCCGTAAGCAGGATAACGGGAATGTGGCAGGTTTGCAGTTCTCCCTTCAGCCTCCGACAACACTCTATGCCATCGATCCCCGGCATCATCACATCCGAAATAATCACATCGGGGACGTACTTCATCGCTTTACGGATTCCTTCGGTACCATCCGCAGCTTCAATAATCGAATACTCCGAATTGAGCAACGTATGCACATAAGCACGGATGTCGGCATTATCGTCGATCACAAGGACAGAAGGTTTGGACGGATCATTCAGGTTTTCCGCTTCATCCTCGCGGAGCAGGCTGTCCACCCGGTCCGGAGCAGACTCCTCCATCGGAGCAGTCACCACACAAGCCCCCTCTTCACAAGTCCGCACCGGCAGATCGACAGTAAAGACAGTTCCCAACCGTTCGTCACTCTCCACACTAATACTTCCGCCATGTATCTCGACGAATGCTTTCACCAATGCCAACCCGATGCCGGAACCGGTATGATGCCTGTCGATTTTATAGAACCGATCGAAAATGCTGCGAATGTGTTCAGCCGAAATCAGGCTGCCGGTATTGGCCACCGTGAAACGGAAGAAAGGCGCGCGTCCTTCTGCAGAGCCGCAAGACGGACAGTGACCTTTCCATTCTCCGGAGTGAATTTAAAGGCATTTGCCAACAAATTGAAGTAAATGCGTTCCAGCTTCTCCGCATCTGCCTGTGTGTGATAATCCGTATCGGGCATACTGTCGAAAGAGAAGTGGATATGTTTCCGCCGGGCAGCCGCCTGAAACGAATCATTCCACTCTATAAAGCATTGCAACAGGTCGAGCGGAACTGGTGTAAACTCCATTTTTCCGGTCTCGTATCTGCGAAAATCAAGTATTTGATTGACCAAACGCAATAGGATCTGCACATTGCGTTGCACCAGCAACAACATTCTACGCCGGTCACCTTCCAGCGACGGATCTGCCAGTAGCTGTTCCACAGGATCGGCAACCAAAGTGAGAGGAGTACGGAAATCATGTGAAATGTTGGTGAAGAAAACCAGTTTGGCATGGGTAGCCTCTTCCAACTGATGGGAAAGTTCGATCAGCTGATCTCTTTGCTCTTCCAACTGCTCCTTCTGCCGTGACAACTCCCGGTTCAGGCGATTCTTGGAACGAAGCGATTTATATACTACAATCAACAACCCGACGATCAACAGCAGGATGATCAGACCTCCGTACAACACTATCCGTTGCGTAGCCACCCTCGAGAGATATATCCCCACACGGTCGTTCAGTGTCTCGATCTTTCCATCCAGCTCACCGATATGGTTTGTCTGCAACTCCATCACATGCGCGTTTACCGCATCGACTACAGCCGTCTTCAACTTCGTTTCCCGTTCAAAAGGTTTCTTTTCGAGAATATCCATTGCCAGTTGCACCACTTTATCCCCTTCGGTGGGATAGATAAAGGTGGCATCCAGTACGCTGTCGAGCACCAGTTCCACTCCATTCCCCTTACCCGGCAGGCATCGATGCCCACAAAATCATCTCCTTCTCCCGTCCTCGACGACCGGCAGCCCGAAAAGCCCCTGCAGCCATACGGTCATTCATTCCATATACGGCATCGATCTCCGGAAAACGTTGCAAAAGGGAGTCCATCTTTGCCTCGGCAGGTTGTTGCAGCCATCCTGCATCTTCGCTGGCAAGCAAGGTCATGTCCGGATATTGGCTGATGGCACTCATAAACCCTGATGGCGCTCGATAGCGGGAGTAGAACCGACAAGTCCGCTCAGTTCGACTACTTTTCCGCGCCTTTTCAGGCGATGGGCTATGTAATTGCCGACGGCTTTGCCCAACTCATAATTGTCGGCTCCGATGTATGCGGTATATTTATCGGAAAGTATTCTGCGGTCTACCATAATCACCGGTATTCCTTTATCGAAAGCCTCCTCGACAACCGGAGTGAGAGCCATTCCTTCATTGGCTGCCACAATCAGCAGGTCAACCTTCTGCCGGATGAAGTATCGTATGTCTTCTATCTGACGCCGGCTGTCGTCATGCGCCGTACGTGTCTCTACTTTGACTCCTCCGTAGAACAAAGCTTCCCGCTGTATCTCTCATTCATCTTGTGACGCCAGGTGTCGTCACTGCATTGTGACACACCGATGGTATATCGGGGAGCATCCGGACTGCACGAGACAAGCAGTCCCGACAGCATCAGTCCGAGTAAGAAAAGTATACGGTTCATGGTCGGTTATTACATAAAAGGTTTCGGAGGCAAATATAACAATTTCCCTCCGGAATCTCCCACCTGCTTGGTTTAAAACCAAAGTCCCGTTGGTTTAAAAGGTGAGTTATGAAACACTCTCCTGATTTTAAACCCAACGGAACTTTCTATCAACCAATCAATAACCCTATATAAACCAACACATTAGTCATTCAAACGATTCCTCAAAGCCTCCGGAAGTACGGGCATCGCTCCACTTTGGGTACATACGTAAGCAGATACCTCTACCGCCAGCCGATGTGCCTCAGGGATACTCTTTCCTTTTAAAACAGATGAACAAAAAGCCGCTGTAAACGAATCACCCGCCCCCACAGTATCGGCAACCGGAACTTTCGGTGTCTCCTGGAAAGAGACCGTACCGGGAGTGAATACATAACTTCCGTTCGTTCCGCAAGTCAGGATCAGCATCTTCAGGTTATACTTGGCCAGCAGAATCCAACATTTATCCTGCAGGTCGATGCCGGGATAACCGAACATGCGGCTGATAATGATCAATTCCTCATCATTAATCTTCAGCACATTGCACTTCCGGAAAGATTCACGCAAGATCTCCTTGGTGTAGAAGTCTGACGAAGGTTGATATCGAATATTTTCAACTGTCCTTCCATGTCGGGCATGGTGTCGAGGAAGCGGTTGATAGTGGCACGGCTCACCTCGTCGCGCTGTGCCAACGAACCGAAACAGACAGCACGTGTACTCAAAGCCAGCCGTTTCAAGTCGTCTGTGAAAGGAATATTATCCCATGCCACTCCCTCTTTGATGTCATAACACGGCACTCCGCCGTTATCGAGAGTCACCTGCACCGTTCCGGTCGGGTAGTTCACCCTTTCGAGCTGGTGCTTCAACTGTTTCTCCCGGAATATTTCCAGAATCTCGTCACCCAGTTCGTCATTTCCTACCGCACTGACAACGCGGCTGTCGAAACCAAACTGAGACACATGATAAGCAAAATTAGCCGGGCCCCCCCGATTTTCTTTCCTTCGGGCAGCACATCCCATAGCGCTTCGCCCATTCCTACGATTATACTGTTCATGGTATGAATTAATTTTTATCTATAAATCCGGTTATTTCTTGATTCTCCATGTATAAAACATCAGATAGAGTACTCCGACCAGCATCACCGCTACCGCTCCGCTTTGTCCCACAGCATCCGAAGCCACTCCCATTGCCAGCGGGAAGATCGTTCCGCCGAAAAGTCCCATAATCATCAGCCGGAAACCTCGTTCTTCTTGTCCGGCATATAGAGCATTGCCTGCGAGAAAATGATGGGGAATACATTAGAGTTGCCAAACCCGATCAGGCAATACAGACATAAATCATCGCCTGGTCCTGGAAAACGAACAACCCGAACATGGCGGCCAGCATACACAACACACTGATAGCGAAGAAGGTTTTAGCCGCCATCTTCTGCAAAATGAAAGCTCCCAGAAAACAACCTGCCGTACGGAAAATAAAGTAAAGACTGGTCGCAAACCCGGCATCCGCCAGAGTCATGCCCAGACGTTCCATCAGAATCTTCGGTGCTGTAGTATTGGTACCCACATCAATCCCCACATGACACATAATGCCCAAAAACGAGAGCAGGATGAAGGGTTTACCCAGCAAAGCGAGACACTGACCGAAAGTGGAAGGTTTGCCCTCTTCCGGTTCTTCGGTGATCTGCGTGGCGTTGAGCAACAAAATAGCGACTACAGCTACCACCATATAGATGGGGAACAGCACTCTCCAGCCTAAGTCGAAGGTAGGGATGGCCTCGATCGCTCCCCACATAGCGATATAAGGGGCTAGGAAGGAGGCGATGGCCTTTACAAACTGCCCGAAGGTCAGGTACTTGCCAAGCGCTCGCCGCTCACGATATTCGACAGCAACGGATTGAGCGATGTCTGCATCAACGCATTGCCAATGCCGAGCAACGAGAAAGAGACCAACATCAGCAAATAGCTATCACCAAAGACCGGTAGCAGTAATGATGCGAAAGTGATCACCAGGCTGAGCAACACGGTCTTTTTACGCCCGATGCGGTTCATCAGCATCCCCGTAGGTACAGAGAAGATCAGGAACCAGAAGAAAACGAGCGACGGAAAGATGTTTGCCTGTGAGTCCGTCAGTCCCAAATCTGCTTTGACGTAGTTGGAGGCAATGCCCACCAGATCTACGAATCCCATGGCAAAGAAGCAGAGCATCACCGGGATGAGTTTCATGTAAGAGTTGTTTTTGGTATTTTCCATGATATGTTAATTTAATGAATGTCTCAACGGGAGGCGATAGAGGAACTACAACCTGTATATCTTGCACCGATCCACCTTGAAGGCTCCCCCACGACTGTAAAAACTCATCTGATTGTAAGGAGTTGTAGGAATATCAGGTTCGTCATAGCAATCTTACCTCCGTTCAGGAAGATTTCTACCGAGCATTTATCTACAAAGATATCCAATTTATAGTTACCGGCTTTCTGCACCGGAGCCCAGGTACCCAAAGCAAAATCGTCTACATAATTAATAGAGTTCTGTTTCCGGCGATCGTGTGCCTCAATGGCATGCGGGGCACTGTCTTTGCCGAAGTCTACGATGCCGCTCTTCGTACGGTCCATCACCAACTTTTTCTCCGGAAGGCTGATGTAGATATCTACATTCTCCCCTTTTTCATTGAACAGCTTCAGTCCCATAATCTCGGCAGAGCCGGTTGCCAGTTCCAACTCTATTTCGTAAGCCCCTTTATTATCGGACAACAACGAATCGACATGATAAGCATCCCCCACCTCAAAAGCCGGAATCTCCCGGGATTCTTTACGCAATGACTTGGTCTCTTCCACCGGGGCGGCAGCCATATAGATATCACCATCTTGTGTATAAAGGCTCAGTTCGCGAGGCAATGCATTGGCACTGCGGAACTGACGGGTAGGCACGATATTGGCATATTGCCAGTTGCTCATCCAGGGAACCGCAATCGTACGGTCACCCGTATTCGAGAAGCAGACCGTCGCATAGTGATCTTTTCCCCAGTCGAGCCATTTCACCGTTTCGGGCTTATTGTCGCAAACAAACTTCTCTCCGTCAAAGTCACCGATAAAGTATTGGGTGGCACTTCCCCCAAAGTAACATCCCGGATTCACGTTGACTATCAGCGCCCACTTTTTATGGTCCGGGTTGCCGTCTACCGGAAGTTCTACCATATCCGGGCATTCGAACTGGCTGGGCTGAACCCCGTAACCTTCACCCCAACCGCTCATATAGGTCCATTCCTTCAGGTTCTCCGACGAATAGAAACGCATCTCTTTATCGGCCGACACCACCATCACCCACTTCTGATCGGGAGCATACCAGAATACTTTCGGATCACGGAAATCTTTCAGTCCGTCAAACGGAGTCAGAACCGGATTCTTTTCATATTTGGTAAACGTACGTCCGTTGTCAGTGCTATAGGCCATACATTGTATCTGCCCGTTTTATCACTGGCCGAAGTGTAGAAGGCAACGATGGTCCCTGCCCCATATCCGGCCGTATTGGCATCATCCACTACTGAACTGCCGGAGAAAATATGTCCCAGCGTATCGCGGGCAAGTGCCGGCTCCAGATGTTCCCAGTGCACCAGATCCTTGCTCACCGAATGTCCCCAGTGCATGTTGCCCCACATCGAGCCGTAAGGATTATACTGATAGAACAAGTGATACTCACCATCTTTATATACCAGTCCGTTGGCATCGTTCATCCATCCGTAGAGCGGAGTATGGTGATACAAGGGACGGTATTGGTCTGTATTGGTCGTGTCAAAAGTATCCGAAAGCTTGAGTTCTTTCCAACACAAAGCCTCCTTCGGCAAGTGACGGATACGCACGGCTACCTCTTTCTCTCCCTTAGGCAAAGCAAAGGGAACAAAATAGTCCACTTTCTCCCTTGACAAGCGTACGTCCATGTCTACCGGAACCGAGTCCGAAGCAATGCAGACCTGTGCTTCGGGAGTCTTCTCCTCGACGGGCAAAAGTAAATACTGCGTAGGATTTGTAATATGAATCACCGTAAGCTGTCGCCTTCCTGTTCAAATGTCATTTTACTTTGTGAACTTTGGCAAGACGAAATTCCGAGAGAGAAAGCCAAAGCACCGATCACTCCTCTACTTACATTCATAAAAGTTGTTTTCATGATAACATGGTATTTTTATTAAGTAATGTAATAGCCGTATTTACGGTGGCAAATATAGCGGAGATATCTGCCACCGGCTATTAATTTTGTTTCAAATTGTATAACGATTGATACCAAACTCCTGTCAGAAGCGGATACTGGCAGCCAGCTCCACGGTAAACGGACGAATATAACTGCCCGCCATCCAATGACCGTTATAAGATGCCGCATCTTTTTTGTCCACCAGTTCGGCACCGGCAATGCTTCCTTTAGCCCCGGTCTGATTCAGGAAATTGATAACCGTGGCACTCAACGCAAGATGCTTATTCACCGTCCAGTTGATACCTCCGAAGGTTTCCCAGCGTCCGTTGAAATAGTAAGCATTTTTAATGTTGGCATACGTCTTGCTGAAGTAGCGGAAGCTGGCCCAGACTCTGAGATCATTCGTGATGTTATAGCTGGGATCCAGTTCGACAAGCACTTTCGGAATCTCCGTCACAATATTCCCTGTGGCATCGATCTCCCCCACCGTACCGTCTTTAAAGGTCACACTCGTTTCATACTTCTTGTAAGTCGGACTTTGATAAGTGAACAAGAAGTGGAAGTTGAAGCCTTAAACGGCTTGATCACTGCATCCGTCGTCCAGCCGATGGTTTGGATGTCATAACTCAACGGGGCGGCGAGAATCTCAGTCTGGTCATTCGGATTAATCAGGTTCAGTGTCGAGTTGTTATTCGTCTTCGAGATATAAGAGAACAGAGAGGTCAGACTGATCCAATCGGTGTTATAATAGACCCCGGCACGTCCCAGGGGAACAGAGATTTTATCGGTATTGGGCATAGTGGCCGGTGCAAAGTTCGACAAGCCGGGACGCTGTGTGTTGTAAGTGAAATCGGCAGTAAAACCAAATTCACGGGTCAGCTTATAAGTAGCGGCGGCAGTAAAGGCCATGTTCATCCAGTCGTAGTCGAAAAGACGGGGAGTGATCCTGACTCCTTTATCGGACACAGCTCCCAGGTAATAATCCGGGAAACGGCCTACGGCATTTCCTTCGGCATCGTATACAGCCGCATTTTCACCTTCCAGGTGCTGCCATTCCAGACGGGCGCCATAATACACGTTCCACTTGGGCGAAATATCCCAATCGTGAGTGGCATAAACAGCCAATTTGTTTTCATGTCCTTTATAATATTCCGAAGCATTCTTATTGAAATCGTAATATACACCATCTGTATTCTTCACGTACCAGACGTTCGGGATACTCCCCTACCGTATGATCGTACATGGTAGTATTCGAAGCATAATCCACCTTATAGTGCCATTCGTTCACTCCGATTCTCCAGGTCGTATTACGATAGGAACGGGAGAGTTCGGAGGTAGCGAAAAACTCATCAATTTTTCCCCGGTTAAGGCAAGACATGCGGCTCTGCACATATCCTTCATACGGTTTCAATGTACCGTCTACCGCTTTCAGGTAGTAACCGGCAGAGGCATCTTTCTGTTCCATGGCCATTGGAGTTTGGTAGACATACGAACCCAAGGCATGATCATACTTCAGATTGATCTTCCAGTTCAGGCCATTATCCCAGGTGTACGTGTTGAGCAAGGTCAACTGGTTTCCTTTATTCAAAGTGGCATCATAAAGATTGGTCTCCTTCAGTTCACCCGTACGCATGTCACGGTAGGCCATTTCGCCCGTTGTAGGCAGATAGGAACTTGTTCCGAGGCTGAATCCCGGTATTTCTTTCACGCTACCGTCGCCTACATAGATGAAAGGGGCCGAAGTCACTTCGTTGCTTGGCCAACGGCTGTTGCTGTAGTGATAGATAGCCGACAGCTGTCCGCGTCCTTCATTATAATTCTTGGTCAGGGCTGCTTTATAGATTTGAGTACGGTCCTGATTCGATGTAAAACGCAGTTTGAAACTGCCCGGATCAAAATTTTGGTAAACGCTTCCACTGTAGAACCATCCTTTCCCCATACCACCGCTGATATTAGCATCGAACTGCTGCTTGCCAAAGTGATTGGTACTATAATTGACGATTCCACGAAACTTTTCTGTTCCCAACTGGGTGAAAGAGTTTACAGCATAACCGATATTGCCGGTAGTAATGGCGGTTTCGGAGATTTTGAGCAACCCGACGTGCCCGAGACTGCTGTCTCCACGCCAGTGCGTATTTACATTATGCGGATTAGAGGTATAGACTACGGGGAGTCCGTTTTCGAGTACATTTACGTCTCCACCCGGCAAGCCGATAGAGATTTCGCGGGGACCATTGGCGCTCGAAGCGTTCAGCATAACATTACGATTGCCTTCTTCCTTTGATCCGGAAGCTATTTGAGCAGATTCTTTCTTTTCCTGTGCAGCTGTGAAGCCCGCTATCAGCAAGCAAGCCAGCAAGCAAACAGCCCTTTTCTGGTTCTTCATCATGGTACTTAAATTTTTTAGTTGATTGAGATTGTTTTGATGCCGCAAAGGAACGCGGAATCCCATTTCCCAACTAAAAGATTTGTTTCAAAGGCTGCTAATTTTGTTTCGTCTACTATTTATCCTCTAATTATCAACAACTTACAAAAGAAGTAAAAAGATCTTTTTAGAATTATAAATACGAGGTAATTCCCTTCTTCCTTCTATTTGTTTATAGAAAAGCAGGTGAAAAGAAGAGATCAGATATGTAAAATCACTTTCCCTTTCCTTCCAACAGGTCTGCAATCTTCTGTTTCAGGTTCAGTTTCAACATTTCATCGGGACGCAACTCGATCTCTAAACTGATCTTTGCATTTCCCACTTTAAACGGAGACTCTTCGTCCGTAGCAAGGGCATGCTCTTTCTTTATGGAATATAAAACAGCGAAATCATAATCCAGCGCCAACGACAAGCTATACAGGGTATCCGTATCGATACTTTTCCGTGTCAGCAGATAGTCCACACTCTGTGGTTTTACCCCCAACCTACGGGCAAGCTCGGCCTTTGTCACCTGCTTTTCGGCTATGACCTGTTTTATCACTTCACCTATGTATATATTACTCTTTTTCATATTCCAAATACTATTCAGTCTTTCCCAAAGATACCAATCACATAAAAATCCCCGACAGCCGTCACGGACACCGGGGAGGTATAAATAAATGGACTTATTTATTTATAAATCGTCCACCCGCCGATGGCCCTATCAGCGGATGGAGATAGAGGTCAAACTTAAATCCGACTTAAATGTCGGAAGCGGCCAAGCACACTGTAGTTGTGGCTGTCTGCCGACAGATCGCCAAGAC
>ENA-OQIG01000658-OQIG01000658.1-human-gut-metagenome-genome-assembly--contig:-NODE-658-length-18597-cov-1.679697_pt1 | contig 18597 bp, 37 predicted proteins | sample MGYA00242576_ERZ504741 | MGnify/ENA primary metagenome ERZ504741 (study PRJEB26092, sample SAMD00036436) | human gut metagenome | host: Homo sapiens | study: EMG produced TPA metagenomics assembly of... | reverse complement strand
TTTTCATAGCATGAGCCTCCGGTGCTTGGTATGTTTTTGAGCCAACATAATTATACCAAACTGGCAAGACTCATGCTTATTTTCTGTTTACAAAGCCTGGACTTTCAAGGGGTGCAGGGGATTTTTACCTGCGAAGTTTGAGTCCTAGTATAACACAAAAAGGGGCTGTGAAATAATAGCTCCATGAAAACGAAAGGAGGGGGTGTGAAAAAATAGCTTTCACACCCCCTGTCAACGGTCAACGGCCAGCTGACAAAAAAGGGGCTGTTGCATGGCAACAGCCCCCCTCCTCATCCTTTTTCCAAACCAATGACCCGTACCATTCCCTGTTCCACCTGGAACTTTACATTCCATTCTCCAAAGGCCATGCCGTAGATCCGGTCCGGATCGTTCTGGTAATGGGGCCTTGGATCCTCGGGCCAGGGACCCCCAGCAGGGCGGGCCGCTGGTCTTCCGGAAGTCTGGCCAGAAGGTCCGGCGGGCACTGGACCTCCAGGGTGCCGTCCGCTCCCTGGGCAAAGCCGCTCCGGGCCTCCGGCCGGGCATCGGCGTAGGGCACATAGGGCTTGATGTCGTAAATGGGCGTGCCGTCCATCAGGTCCGCCCCCTTCACCTGCAGTTCCGGACCATGGGGGCCATCCCAGACCACCTTTTCCAGTTCCACCAGGGAAAGCCCCAGGGGATTGGGCCGGAAAGGGGACCGGGTGGCGAACACCCCCAGCCGGGTATTGCCCCCCAGCCGGGGCGGCCGCACGGTGGTGGACCAGGTGTGATTCCGGGAAAATCCCCAGACCAGCCACACATGGGAGAACCCTTCCAGTCCCCGGAGCTTCCCGCTGCCGGAATCCTTCCGCCATTTCCACCCGTCCGGCCAGATCCGGCACCAGTCCGCTCTGCCGGGGCAGGCCGAATTTCTCCGGCAGCAGGCCCCGGTACCAGGCCACCGGGCGGATCGTCAGCAGACCTTCTTCCGGATGCTGCGGTTCCGTCATTTCACCACCGTATCCACGTTCAGTTCCTTGTCCACGTAGAACCGGGTACCTTTCACCGTAAGATCTGCAGCCAGGCCCTTGGTGGTCACCTGGTACATCCACATGCCGGGAGCCACCTGGAAGGAACCTTCCAGGGCATCCCCGTTGACCCCGTCTCCGGCAGCAGCCACCGCTTCACCCCCAAAGGACCAGCCTTTGGTGATGAAGGAGTTGAAGGCGTCTTCATTGCCGAACACAAAGATGATATTGGACTGCCGGACCCCCAGGCCCAGGCCCACTTTCATTTCGCCCATTTTCATGAACACTTCCCGGCCGCTGTGCTGGTTGATGGCCCTACCCCGGCCATGGCCCCCGCCCAGGATTCCCAGGCTGTAGCTGGTATCCACGAACACCGCATAACCGAAGGCGTTCTGGATGGCCTTCCGGGAGTTGGGCTTCTTCTGGTACAGGTCCAGCAGGGCCTTATAGGTCTTGGTCCGCAGTTCCGCCCGTTCCTTGTCCTCTTTGGTCACCGTGGCCGCCTCTGCAGGCTGCGTCCCGGCAGCAGCCTGCACCACCGCCGGTACCGCTCCCAACGCCGTGGCACTCAAGGTGAGTGTGGCCAGCAGCGTCGCTGCCATCGTTTTTGCTTTTTTCATAGAGATCACCTCATCCTGGTAAGATGTCAGACCGCCCTGACGGGCTCAAAGATGTCAGAAGCCAGCTTGTTCCAGAAAACCGACCGTCTGACTTTCTGTCAACTCGCTGCTATCTGACATCTCAAAGGCCACAGCGTGGCCGCTCTGACTTCTTATTGAATTATTTATTCGGCTTCAGATACCCGCCGCCCTGGAGCTCGTAGGTCTTGCCTCCCAGCCAGGCGTTGGCGGCGTTGCTGCTGTTGTAGAACAGGGTATGGCCGTTGCTTTCAGGTTGGTCAGGGCCGTGGTCCCGTCGGTGAAGCCATCCACATGACAGTCAGCCGTCAGGGACCAGCTGGAGGAAGCGTCCAGGTTCACATCGATCTTTTTGGCGGAATTGTCCGTGTTGATGGCCCCGGACCAGTGGCTGCCGTTTTGGAGATCCATCATGATGGTGCTGCTTCCGTCAGCGGACACATTGCCATAGAGCCCCTGGTTGTTGGCCATGAAGGTCAGGTCGCCGCCGTTGGAGCCGGCATCTCCGAACTGGTTGGCTTCCACCCGGATCAGGGTGCCCCCCAGATACTGCATGGTGGTCATTTCCGAATAGATCCGGCCGCCGTGTTGGTCACATAGAACAGGGGGCCTTCCTTCAGGCTCCGGAGAGCGGAACCTTTGGCGGAGAACCGGCCCAGGCCCTTGCCGTCAGCGCCGTTGTCCCGGGACTGTTCTGGTAGAGCATCACCCATGGGTTCCGTTGCCGGACAGGTCCACATATTCCAGATGGATGGCATTGTTCCCTTCCACCACGGCGATTTCACTGGCACCGGCCGTACCCTTGGCTTCGCTGACTTTGATGGAGCCTTTGGAATAGATGAGAGGGGATCCTTCCCCGGAGGTGTTGATGGTACTCTTGCTCACGGTGACGCTGGCACCGGAGGTTCCGTGGCCAGGGCGGCGGAACGGATCCCGGCGGTGCCGATGTTGATGTTGTCCGCGGTGATCTTGCCCCCTTCGGTGGCGGTTCCAGACGACCCGGGAGGAAGCGCCAGTGGTCCGGATGTTGGAATCGTGGAGCTTCACGCTGCCCTTGGCGCCGGTGGCGAACACCGCATTGGCCCCGTCCGCTTCCGTGCGGATGGTGCAGCCATCCATGGAGAGGGCCCCATCTGCGGCCAGCACGGCGGCATTCTGGCCGTGGAATTTGCTCCCCAGCACATCGGTGGTGGCGCCGCTTTTGGTAATGGCCCCGTGGGACAGTGTCACCTCCGCCCCGTTCTTCACCAGCAGGCGCTTTCGTCCGCTACCAGTGCCGCATAGCTGTCCGCCAGGGCGGTCTTTTCTCCGCTGACCACCTTGGCGGCACTGTAGCTGTCCGCCGGCAGAGGTTCAGCCGCTGTTTCGGCAGCCATTTCCGTGCCTGCGGCAGTCTTTTCCGCCTTGGCCGGTTTTACCGTTCTGTCTGGGCGGCCGGTTTGGCATCCGCAGCTGCCCCAGTCTTATGGGCTGCCCAGACACAGGGACTGGACAACAAAGAGGCCATAATGGCCAGAGTTAAAATTTTTGAACTTTTCATGGGAATCCCTACTTTCCTGTATAGACTTCTACATATTATAGTATAACGCAAAAGGGTGCCACCGTAAACGATGGCACCCTTTTGTCACGACTTCAGACTCCCGACTCCAGATTATCCCTCACCTTCCTGCAGTCCACCTTCCCCACCCCGCTGAGGGGCAGCGCTTCCCATGTCTTCCACCGGCCGGGATCTCTCCCGGAAGCAGGTTCTTCCGGAGCGCTTTCCGCACCTGGGCCAGGGGGATGCCCGGTTCCAGCACCACCGCCGCTCCCAGGTCTTCTCCCCGCTCTTTGTCCCGGATGGCACCACGCAGGCATCCCGGACTCCGGGGACCTTCATCAGGGCCTGTTCCACCCGGCTGCAGCTGACGGTGAGGCCGCCCTTGTTGACCACCTGCCCCCGCCGTCCCTGGAAGATCAGATACCCATCCCGGTCGAAATATCCCATGTCTTCCAGGGTGCAGGCCGGGGCATGCCGTCTACCCGGTAAGGCGTATCGATGTAAATCATTCCCTCCCGGATCTCCACCTTCACCCCGGGACAGGGCTTTCCCACGCTCTGGGGATGGGCCAGCAGTTCCTCATAGGTGAGCCAGGTGATGTAATCCAGTTCGCTGGCTCCGTAATACAGCAGGATCTGGCTCCGGGGAAAATGCTTTTTCAGGGCCCGGGCCGTTTCCGCATCCAGCAGCTGGGATCCGGCCAGCACCATCTTTAAAAACGGATACTCCTTTTCCAGCACCTGGAGCAGCAGCTTCAGCTTCACCGGCACCAGGTACAGCAGGGTCACCGGATACCGGTCCAGCAGGGCCCGCCAGCGGGTGCTCCGAAGGTTCGTGGCCAGCACCAGGGTGGCTCCGGCGTGGAGGAGCTGGGCCCACACATTCAGGTTCCCGGTAAAGCTCATGCTGCCTTCCGCAAAGCCCAGGGTATCCCGGTCCACCTGGAATTTCCGGTCCTGTTCCGGAAAGAAATCCCCCAGCTTCCGTAGGTCCGGAACATCAGCTTGGGAAGACCGGTAGAGCCGCTGCTCAGGACTCCCATGCACCACTCCGGTGCCGGCACCGGTGCGTCCCCACAGCCGGGCCACAGGGTCCCGTCATCGATCCAGCCGATCTGCCGCACCCGGGCCAGTTCCTCCGCTCCTTCCGGGGACAGATCCGGATGTCCCAGCACCGGCACCCAGCCCGCCTGTTCCGCCCCCAGAAAGGCGGCCAGCTGGTCCGCCGGTTCCTGACGGACGATCAGCACCGTCTGCCGGGGGATTCCCAGCCCTTCCAGTTTTTTCCCATATGCCCGGGCCAGGGCGGCCATCCGGCCATAGGTCAGGTCCGTCCCTCTTCCACCAGACAGGGTTTGTCCGGCTGGATCCGGGCCCATTGTTCCAGTATTTTTGCATAATCCATTTTTTCTTCTTTCTGCTACAGCGTTTCCAGGAGCACCCCGGCTCCCGTTCCCCCGGCACCGGCAATGGCGCACAGGGCTTTCTTTCCTTCCTGGCCCTCCAGGGCTGCCAGGGCATGGAGCACCAGCACGGCTCCGCTGCACCCATAGGGATGGCCGTAGGCCAGAGCACCCCCCAAGGCAGGTACCGGTCCGTACAGGTGGGGTACTGCCGGGCAAACAGAGCGGAGATCACGGCAAAGGCTTCATTGTATTCAAAATCATCGATGGCCTCCACCGGCAGGCCGGTTTCTTCCAGCAGCTTTTCCCCCACTGCCAGGCTCCCAGGGGACTGAACCGGGGATCCACCCCTGCCGCCGTGCAGTGGAGGATCCGGGCCAGAGGGCGCACCGGCTTTCCTGCCCGGCGCCACTCCGCCAGTTTTTCTCCGGAGGCCAGCACCAGGAACGCCGCCCCATCCTGGGTCAGGCAGGCATTGGCCGCGGTCAGGGTGGGGGTGCCGTCCCCCGCCAGTTTCGCTTCTTCCGGGGTCAGCAGGATTTCCGTTTCCTCCCAGGTGAACAGGGTGGGCATCCGCCGGGCCAGCCGTCCGTTCATCCGGGGCCGGATGCTTTCATCCCGGGTACTGCCGAACAGGGACACCACCCAGGTTCCAGCCGTCCTTCCTCCCAGGCTTCCGCCGCCTTCCGGTGGCTGCGTACCGCCCACCGGTCCAGTTCCTCCCGGGAAACCCCGTACACCTGGGCCGTCCGTTCCGCTCCCTCCAGCATGGTCCGGGGGCTGTCCGTATCAGGCGAGAACTGGGCCGTCATATAGCCTTCCGGTGTATACCGCGCGTCCCAGGCTGGTACACCCGCCGGGGCTGCATAGAGGACGATTCCACACCCCCCGCCAGCCACCACGTCCAGCGGCCCGCCGCGGATCTGGCCGTACCCCAGGGAAAGCGCTGCCAGAGCCGAGGCGCACTGCATATCCACGGTCAGAGCCGGGGTACTTACTGGAAACCCGGCCTCCAGGGCCATGAGCCGGGTCAGGTTGCCGCCACTGCCCACGGCGTTGCTCCAATGACCAGCTGAGCCTCCCTGGCCACCGGCACCTGGACGCAAAGCTGCCGGAGAAGGGCAGCGCCCAGCTTCTCCGGCGGAACTTCCTTAAATATGCCATTCTGTAATCCCAGGTGGCTGCGCAGCCCGGCCACCAGATAGACGTCACGGCCCTCCATATCAGAACCCGTACCGCTGCAGCCGGTTGGCCAGGAACGCAGCCAGTACCACCTTCAGGGTATCCCCGATCAGGAAGGGGAACACGGCCATGACCAGAGTCTTCCACACGCCCACTTTGGCCACCGCGTACATGCTGATGCAGCCGCCGATGTAGATGATGGGCATGCCACGCAGATGCCGATGGCTACCAGTTTCTTGAAGGAACGGCTGTTGCCCCGCACAGCGCTCATGGCGATGGCCGCCACCAGAAAGCCCAGGTTAAAGCCCCCGGTAGGCCCGATCAATTTGATCAGCCCGGACGTACCGCCCACGAACACCGGCACCCCCACAGCCCCCAGCAGCAGGTAGATGCCCAGGATGATCCCTGCCTGTTTTGGTTTCATGACAAAGGCCACCAGGTTCACCATGATGGTCAGTGCCGTCACCATGGCCGGTGTAAAAGGCAGCGGAAAAGAAATGTACGCCGAGACGGCCAGCAGCGCGACACAGACCGCACTGGCCGTCATCACCCGTACCTGTTCCCGCTGGCCGGTCACTGCGGCCGCAGATGGATGCAAATTCTCTCTCATTTCGCTCATTCTTTTCTTCCTCCCTGATATAGATCATGTTTCCCGCATGAACGGGAACGTAAAAGGCCATATGGAACCGCTCCGGTTCTCCCAGCTGTTCGAACAGGCTCCGCCACAGCAATAACCCCTGGACCACCGGATCCACACCCAGATGGATAGGATTCGTGTCTCCGGTAACCCGGGCAAAGGCCCGCAGTTCCTCCGACGAAAAACTCCGCCAGGGGGTATAGCCTTCCAGGCTTCCATCTTCCGCTTTTTGTAACCTATTTTTCACTATGGTTTACCTTTGGGCAAAAAGAGCAGCTCCGCCTGGAGCCAGCCCACCTGTTCACCCCGTTCCCAGCCTTCCACCAGCAGCTGCTGGTAATTCTTCCGCTGCCGCCGGCACCGGGCTGTGAACCGGGTTTCCGGTCCTGCCGGCTGGAAGCGCCGGTAATGGAGCCGGCCGATATAGCTGTTGTCGTAAGCGGGACCCTGGAACGCACCCAGGCCCCTGATGTAACCATCCATGTTTTCTCTCATAATACGTATAAGCGTAGCAGATTTTTGCTTTCTGTTCAACTATTTTCGCAAGCAGGTTAACGCAAATGGTTCCTTATTTTCTCCCTATCTTTCCGGTCAGGCAGCCTGCCGACGTTCCGGAAATTGTATAATCAAGGCATCTGAACAAAGAGGAGGCCTTTCCATGAAAATCAATGCCCGTTATGTGAACCAAGAATGGGCCGGTGGGTGCAAAAGTGCGTGGAAACACCCTTTCTTTCCCGGTAACTATGGTATCATAGAGAAAATACGGCACGGCAGGAGGGATGGTCATGAACCAGAAACAGCTGCAATATTTTCTCGATTGCTGCGAAACAAAAAACATGCAAAAGACGGCGGACCGGCTTTTTGTCTCCCGTCAGGGCGTCAGTAAAATGATCCGGGACCTGGAAACCGAATTGGGGACACCGCTGTTCCACCGCTCCCAAAAGGGGCTGGAACCTACGGATTTGCGTTTTCTCTGATTCCCCATGCCCGGAACCTGCTGGACGAATACGCGTGCATCACCGGCATGAACACCCTGCCGGCCAGAAGCAGAACGTGGTCACCCTGTATGCACTGGACCATGTCCTGGAATACCTGTCTGCGGATTTCCTGCGGGATTTCCAGAAAGCGTTCCCCCATACGATCCTGAGTACGGTGGAAAGTACGGATACAGGAGCGCTCAACGGCCTGCTTGCGCAGGAAGCCGATTTCGCCATCACCACCGGTCCCATCGACAGCACCCGTTTTACCGCTGGCCCTCTGTTCTATTCCCGTTTCTGCTTCCGCATGGCCGCCGATCATCCGCTGGCACGCAAAGAAAAACTGACCTACCAGGATCTGGCAGGGTCAGAAAATCATCAGCAAGGGGCGGGCGTACCGCTGTTTCCGCACCCATATGGATGAAAAGATTCTGGGTGCCGGCATCGCCGTGGATATTTTTGCCGAAACGTCGGATGAAACCATCGCTCTGGACCTGATCCGGAAGGAAGGGGTCATCTCCATCGGTTACGACTATATGGATTTGCTGCATCCCGCCCCGGACATCGCCGTCCGTCCCCTGGACGCTTCCGAATCGGGCTCGGAGCTCTATCTGGTCACCTTGAAGAATACCCTGCCCCGGAAAAGCGCCCGCCAGTTCCGGCAATTTCTGCTGGACTGGATCCCAGCCCATGGCAAAGATCAGATTGCCTGGCCAGGAGCTCAATATTCTACAGTCTCACCGTCTTCCGGCATATCGTAATCGGTGATGCCCCGCTTCTGCAGACGGCCGCGCATTTCCATACGGGTAATGGAAGCATGGGACACATTGTCAAAGTGCGTGAGGAAGAGCTTCGCTTCCGGCAGAGTCTGGTGGACGCAATCCACATCTTCGTCATCCATGATCAGACGGCCGAAGCCCACCAGTTCCGCGGCACAGGCGTTCAGCGTCACCACATCGGGCTTGTATTGGAGCAGCGTATCCTGGACGCCCTGATACCAGACCGTATCCCCGGTAACGTACAGTTTCTTTTCGCCGGCTGCCTCGAAAACCACCCCGCAGGCTTCACAGGATGCCTTGACCAGACCGTGACGGGCCGGAGCGCGATGCAGCGTCACGTTCCCGAAAGAGACGCCTTCTGCCGTCAGCAGACGGACATCCGTAAAGCCGGATTTCCGCAGGACCGCCGCATCGGCTTCATCCTGGGTGAAGATCGGCAGACTGTGGTCCAGAGGAGCACCGATGGTCCCCTGGGCCATATCCATGTCGATGTGATCGGGATGGATATGGGTCAGGATATAGGCGTCCACGCCGGCCAGGATGGATTCCACTGATTCCGGCAGACCGAATAACGGCATAGGGATCTGCTCCTTCACCGGATCCGGCACCGTAAACGGATGGCCGGGAATGGTAGCAACCGTGCCAATGCCATACTGCGGCGCCAGCCAGGGGTCAAGCAGGAATGTTTTGTCCCCGAATTGGATCTTATTGGTTGCGTTGCGGATCTGTTCGATTTTCATATGATCTACCTCCTAAAATGCCTTCTCAAGGCAACTTGCTCTTTGGTTCGTTTCGTTGTGTTCATTATACAGGGAGAGGCGCTGGCAGGAAAAGAACAGAAATCCATGCAGTCCGCGACCATTTGATTGTCAGTACATATTTTTCACAAATTCTTGAATTTACCCTAGTAAAGTTCTATAATTTGTTCATATCTTCATAATCCATTTTATACAAGGGGGAGATTTGTATGACAGCCGCAAACGGCAAATCCCGGTCCACACTGGCCAACTACCGGGATCCCATCATCCTGATCACGTTCTGCGTCCTGGGCGCCATCCTGGGACTGCAACTGGGCCCAAGGCCGCGTTCCTGAAGCCCATCGGCAGATTTTCCTGAACTTATTGTTCTGCCTCATCGTTCCTCTGATTTTCTTCTCCATCGCCGGTTCCATCGCCAACACCAAGGATACCGGGAAAGTGGGGAAGATGATCGGCTACACCCTGATCATCTTCATCATCACGGCCACCATCTCCGGTGGCCTGATCCTGCTGGTGACCCACTTCACCGGAGTGCCCACATCCTTTAGTGTGCCCACAGCTGCCGCCGGTGCCGCCGCCGGGAAACCGGTGACCATCGCGGACCAGATCGTCAACACCCTGACGGTGGGCGACCTGCCGCTCCTGATTTCCCGTTTCCACGTGCTGCCGCTCATCATCCTGACCATCTTCTTCGGCATCTGCGTTTCCATGATCGGGGAAGCGGCCAAACCGGTGGTGGACTGGATGAACGCCATGAGCCTGGTGTGCTACAAGATGGTGGCCGTGCTCATGAAAGCCGCCCCATCGGCTTGGGCGCCTACTTCGCCGATTTGACCGGCACCTACGGCGTGGACCTGCTGAAGACGTACGGAAGCGCCATGGCCGTGTTCTACACCGTGGTGTTCGTCTACTTCTTCGTGTTCCTGGGCTTCTACGCCTGGCTGGCCGCCGGCAGCTGGGGCGTTCGGAACTACTTCAAGGTCATCCTGGCTCCGGCCCTGACCGCCCTGGGTACCCGTTCCTCCGCCGCCACCATCCCGCTGCAGATGGAAGCCTGCGACAAGCTGGGCGTGCCCCGGGAGATTTCTTCCGTGGTGGTTTCCATGGGTGCCACCTGCCACATGGACGGTGCCTGCATCGCCGTGGTGTACTCTGAAGTGCTGGCCACGGCTCTGTTCGGCCATCCTCTGGCCGGTTTCGACTTCATCCTGGCCCTGTTCCTGGGCGTGTGCGCATCCGTAGCCACCTCCTCCGTACCCGGTGGTGGTGCAGCTGGTGAACCATGATCGTCTCCGTGTTCCACCTGCCGGAAAGCGCGTTCCCCATCCTGCTCATGGTCATCGAGCTGTTTGACCCCGGGTGCACCCTGCTGAACTCCTGCGGCGATACGGTGGTGTCCATGATGATCAGCCGCATTTTCTACGGCAAAGACTGGTATAAAAAGAATCTCAACGGAAATCTGCCCGGAAAGGAAGCTCTCGTCCATGAAAATTGATGCCCGCTATCTGCTGGAAGAACCGGAACTGGGTGACGCCGCCCTGCCCGATTCCCTGGAACTGGACCTGCCCATCGACGGCGACCGGATCCTGGGCGAAGTCTATCTGCCCGCCGGGGTCTACGAAGGCCCCCATCCCACGGTGATTTTGTGCCACGGGATTCCCGGCACCAACAACAACGACGATGTAGCCCAGTGTCTGCGCCGGATGGGCTGTGTGGTGATCCGTCCCTACCACCGGGGCGCCTGGGGCAGCAAGGGATCTACTCTTTTTCCCACTGCATCGAGGACGCCATTGCCCTGGCCCGCTGGACCCGGGAAGAGGTGGCGAAAGCCTATGACATCGACCCGAAGAACATCTTCCTGCCGGCCATTCCAACGGGGGCAACACGGTACTGAACGCTGCCCGCTACCTGCCGTTCCTGCGGGGCGTCATCGCCTTCTGTCCCTACGACCACCAGGCCGGGCTGGAGCACATCCCCCACCAGGACCTGAAGACTGCCTTCGAGGAAGCCGCCGCTGTGCTCCATGTGGCCGGTTCGAAGACCTGTGGCAGGACAGTGTGGAGCACGCCAGCGAATGGAGCTTTACCGCCAATGCCCACCGGTTCCAGGACCGGAACCTGCTGCTCATCGGCGGCCGCCGGGACACGGTGGCTCCGCCGGAATGGATGATCGAGCCCCTGTGGCAAGAGCTGGAAGCCATGCCCACCCAAAGCCATCATAAAAAAGTGCTGCTGGATACCAACCACGGCCTGGACAACGCCCGTCTGGAGCTCATCCGGACCATGGGCCAATGGATCCAGGAAGTCGTGGTAGACTGATTCCGGGGCATCAAAAAAGAGTGCCGCGCTCATTGCGCAGCACTCTTTTTTCGATCCACTCTTTCAGGACCACCGCATTGTTGTGTTCCGGATCTTTGGCACCATAGAGAAGCGTTACGTTGCCGGTCTCCAGGAACGATTTTATTTTTTCCAGAAAGGCACCACTTTCCGGACTCTTTTCCAGCTCGTCCTCATACTTCTGGGCGAAGGCCGGGAACTTTTCCGGATCATGGCCGAACGCTTCCGCAGTTCATTCGTGGGAGCGATGGCTTTCTCCCAGGCGGTCAGCTCTGCCTTTTCCTTCTTGATGCCCCGGGGCCACAGCCGGTCCACCAGGACCCGGCTGCCGTCCGTTTCTTCCGGAGCTTCATAAATCCGTTTCACTTGCAGCTTTCCCATGGAAAAGCCTTCTTTCTGTTATTTCGCCTGCCGTTTTTCCTTTTCGGCCACCTGTTCACAGGCCGTCAGAGGGTAGCGGTCGGAATTGTGATGGAACTCGATGCAGGGTTCACAGTCCTTATACCGGGGCAGTCGAAATTCTTGCACGGGCAGGTGTCCGGATCGTACAGTTTAATCATATTAGGCACCGAAGAACAGTTTCATGTCGTCTTCCACCGTGCCGATACCAGCGATGCCGAAGTTCTTCACCAGGACGTTGGCCACGTTCGGGCTCAGGAAGGCAGGCAGGGTGGGTCCCAGATGGATGTTCTTCACACCCAGGTACAGCAGGGCCAGCAGCACGATGACAGCTTTCTGTTCGTACCAGGCAATGTTGAATACCAGAGGCAGGTCGTTGATGTCTTTCAGACCGAAGACCTCCTTCAGTTTCAGAGCGATCAAAGCCAGGGAGTAAGAGTCATTGCACTGACCGGCATCCAGTACCCGGGGAATGCCGCCGATATCGCCAGATTCAGTTTGTTGTATTTGTACTTGGCGCAGCGGCGGTGAGGATCACCGTATCTTTGCGCAGAGCTTGGCAAATTCGGTATAGTATTCACGGCTCTTCATCCGGCCGTCGCAGCCGGCCATGACCACGAACTTCTTGATGGCGCCGGATTTCACCGCATCCACCACTTTGTCAGCCAGGGCAAAGACCTGTTCATGGGCAAAACCGCCAACGATGGAACCCGTTCGATTTCGGTGGGAGCCGGGCAGGTTTTGGCCTGGGCGATCAGTTCGCTGAAGTCCTTGTGGCCGTTTTCGTCCGCATCAATGTGACGGCAGCCGGGGAAGCCGGTGGCACCGGTGGTCCACAGACGGCCCTTGTAGCTGTCTTTGGGAGGAACGATGCAGTTGGTGGTCATCAGGATGGGCCCGTTGAAGCTTTCGAATTCTTCCTTCTGTTTCCACCAGCGTTGCCATAGTTGCCGGCAAAGTTCTTGTATTTCTTGAAGAACGGATAGTAATGGGCAGGCAGCATTTCAGAATGGGTGTATACATCCACGCCGGTGCCTTCGGTCTGATCCAGCAGCATTTCCAGGTCTTTCAGTCATGGCCGGAGATCAGGATGCCCGGGTTCTTCCGTACGCCGATGTCCACGGTGGTGATTTCCGGATTGCCGTAAGCGGTGGTGTTGGCCTTGTCCAGCAGAGCCATGCCCTGTACGCCGTATTTCCCGGTTTCCAGAGTCAGAGCCACCAGGTCATCCACGCTCTTGCTGTCGTCCAGGGTGGCAGCCAGTGCCTTCTGGATGAAAGCGTCCACTTCTTCGTCGTCCTGGGCCAGCACATTGGCGTGCTTGCTGTAGGCGGACAGGCCTTTCAGGCCGTAGGTGATCAGTTCCCGCAGGGAACGGATGTCTTCGTTTTCGGTTGCCAGGACACCAACGGTTTTGGCTTTGGCATCGAATTCGCTTTCGCTGCCGTTCCACAGGGCAGCTTCCGGCAGGCTGGAGGTATCAGCAGCTGGGTCAGCAGATCAGCCTTCACAGCCAGGGTTTCTTTGATCCGGGCAATGATGGATTCCCGGTCGAAGTTGGCGTTGGTGATGGTGGTGAACAGGTTCACGGTCACCAGATGGTTCACGTTGCGGCTGACGGATTTCCCGGCGGCCCGCAGAGCGGTGGTCACAGCGGACAGGCCTTTGGTGGCATAGATCAGCAGATCCTGCATGGCGGCCACTTCCGGTTTCTTGCCGCAGACACCCATCACCGTGCAGCCTTTGCAGCCGGCGGTTTCCTGACACTGATAACAGAACATCTTGTTTTCCATTTGTATAACTCCCCTTTTCTGATTGAAACTCTCGCAGGTTGTTTTCTTCACTCGATGGCTCTATTATAGTCCGGTATAAAAAACAATCCGTTGTTTGAACAACATACTTAAAAAATTACGGAGCAGCGGGGAAACCGCATTTCCGGCTGCTGCCCCTTTACCCCAGTGCCACGTCCAGGGTCATCATCACGGTGAACCCCAGGGCAAAGGTGAGCACGCCGATGTTGGAATGTTCTCCTTCGGACATTTCCGGGATCATTTCCTCCACCACCACATAGAGCATGGCCCCTGCGGCAAAGCTGAGGAAATAGGGCAGCAGGTGCCCGATGATGCTGGAGGCCAGGATGGTCCCCAGGGCCGCAAGGGGTTCCACGATGCCGGACAGTACCCCGCCGGCAAAAGCCTTGTGCCGGTTCATCCCCGCCGCCCGGAGGGGCAGGGAAATGATGGCCCCTTCCGGAAAATTCTGGATGGCGATCCCCAGGGACAGGGCAATGGCACTGCCCAGGGAAATGGAACCCGGATCCGTGACGAACCCGGCGTAGATCATCCCACCGCCATCTTCCGGGATGTTGTGGAGGGTCACCGCCAGCAGCATCATGGTGGTCCGGCCCAGATGGCTCCGAGGCCCTTCCGGTTCATCGGTGTTCATGTGGAGATGGGGGATCGCCACATCCAGCAGCAGCAGGAACAGGATTCCGGCCCAGAATCCCACCACCGCCGGCACAAAGGCGAAATGCCCCAGGGCCGCACTTTCTTCCAGGGCCGGGATCAAAAGGCTCCAGATAGAGGCCGCCACCATGACCCCGGCGGCAAAACCGGTCAGTCCCCGCTGGACATTCCGGTGGAGCTGTTCTTTCATAAAATAGACACAACCGGCTCCCAGGCTGGTCCCAAGAAAGGGAATCAGGATCCCCTTCCAGACATCTGCACTGATCAATGGGTCACCTCCTTTTTAGTGAGTCCCAAAGAACTCAAATGAGTTCCTTGCCCTCCATGGTCATGGCCAGGTTGCTGAGGGCGTACTGGATCTCTTTTTCCGGATGGACCGCCAGGGCCACATCGGTGGTTTCCACCTTCCGGAGCTTCTTCTTCATGTATTTCCCCGTATCCTTCCGGTACAGGTACATGTCCGCCCCGGAAATCACCCGCAGCAGGGTATCCGGTCCGTCGTCATCCCAGCCGCCGTAGAACAGGGGCTGGATGTAGAATTCGTCCATGGCCCGGACCACCAGGATCCCCACCACATCGGCGCCGGTCCGGTCCGCGATTTTCTCCATCACCTCCTTTCGATGGGATATCCGTCTCCCCCGAACTGGGTCAGTACTTCGTTGGCCCCTTCCGCCGCCTGGGGATCGGGCAGGAAGGCGAACTGGGACCGGGGATAGGCCTGGCGCACCTGGCGCTTCCACACTTCCTTCATGGAAGCCGTGGCTTCTCCCGTATGGTCATAGACCACAAAGGCGATGGTTTTCCGGGCCAGAGGGTCCCTTCCCGCCGTCTCCGCTGCTTCCGCCGGCACCAGCAGGAACAGTCCTCCCAGGAGGAAACACAGGTCAGCAGCAGGTTTCTTATCTTTTTCATTTCAATACACCTCCTGGGCTTTTCCCCGGGTCAGTTCCAGCCCCAGATGGCGGGCCAGGATCTGTCCCCCCATCACCATAGGTATCCATGGGCTGCAGGGCCCCCGGTCTCGACTCCCGGGACCGAAGAACAGCATGGGCACGTGTTCCCGGGTATGATCCGTTCCCTTCCAGGTGGGATCGCAGCATGATCCGCGGTGACCAGCACCAGATCTCCGGGCTGGAGCCGGGCCGCCAGTTCCGGCAGTCTCCGGTCGATGGTCATGAGCCCTTCCCCGTAGCCTTTGGCATCCCGCCGGTGGCCGTAGGTGGAATCGAAATCCACAAAGTTGGTGAAAATCAGGCTCCCGTCCCCGGCAGCCTCCAGTGCCTCCAGGGTGGCATCGAAAAGCGCATCCAGACCGGTGGCATGCCAGGCCCGGGTAATACCCCGGTGAGCGAAGATATCGGCGATTTTCCCCACTGCATAGACCCCTCCGGCCTTTTCATACACCTCATCCAGCAGGGTCTTTTCCGGGGCCGGCACCGCATAATCGTGCCGGTTGCCGGTGCGGGTGAATTCCCCGGCCTTTTCTCCCACAAAGGGGCGGGCGATGACCCGGGCAATGTGGTAGGGCTGGACCAGTTTGTAGGCGATTTCACAGAGTTTGTACAGGTTCTCCAGGCCGAAGGTCTTTTCATGGGCGGCAATCTGGAGCACCGAATCCGCCGACGTATACACAATGGGCTTGCCGGTGCGCATGTGTTCCTCCCCCAGTTCCTGGATGATCACCGTGCCGGAGGCATGCTTTTCTCCCAGCACTCCGGGGAGATGGCCTTCCCGGATCAGCCCGTCGATGATGTCCGGGGGAAAACAGTGGGGTTTGTCCGGGAAATAGCCCCAGTCGAACATCACCGGCACCCCGGTCAGTTCCCAGTGGCCACTGAGGGTATCCTTGCCGCTGCTCACTTCCCGGGCATAGGTGTAAGCCCCTTCCAGGGGCTCCGCGGCCCCGATGGATACCGCCAGTTTCTGTCCGGTACTCATTTCATGGGCCGTTCCAGCCCGTACCTGGCCAGATTGGGCAGGGCCAGCAGCGGGGCGGACGGTCCTTGGCCCGTTCTTCCCCGAACCAGCGGGCAATGTGCCCCAGGTATCCGCTCCCTGGTCTCCGAACCGGCCGGCGTCTTCCGCGCCGCCGATGCCAAAAGAATCCATCATCAGGATGATGCTGCGTTTCATTTTTTTCCCTCCCTTGCCAGCAATTCGTTCAATGCCCGGCGGACAATGGTCTGGAACCGGTTCTCCGCCAGCCGGTAGATTTCCGGCGAGGCAATGCTTTCACTTTCCGTCCGTTTGGCCACCACTCCGCACAGGCTGGCTGCCTGCAGCCCCAGGGCCTGGGCGGTGACGAACACGGTGGCTGTTTCCATTTCATAGTTGGTGACGCCCAGCTGCTGCCATTCCTTCATGCTCCCCTGGAACCGGCGGAGCACATAGCCGGTAAAGCTGTCATACCGTTCCTGGCCGGGCCAGAACGTATCGGAACTGCAGCAGATGCCCACCTGATGGGGCACACTTTCCACCAGGGCCGCATAGGCCAGCAGCTGGGTCAGCTCAAAATCCGCCACTGCCGGGAATTCCAGGGGGGCATAGTGGGCACTGGTGCCCTCCAGCCGTACGGCGGCCTTGATGATCACCACATCCCCCAGTTCCAGCCCTTCCTGGATGGAACCGGTGTCCCCACCCGGATCACCCGTTTGATGCCCAGCCGGGCCAGTTCTTCCAGCAGATGGCGGTGGAAGGGCCGCCCATGCCGGTGGAGCACACCAGTACCGGCCGGTTCTGGACCTGGGTCAGGCAGCTGGTGTATTCCCGGTGGCTGGTGAGATCCACCGTGGGACCATGCTTCCGCCAGGGACCGGACCGGCCGGGATCTCCCGGCAGCAGGGCCGTCATCCGCCCCATCAGCATTTCCCGGGACAGCTGGGTGTGGTACATCACTTCATGAGGTTCCGCATAATGATGATCCATGGTATCACTTCCTGTTACAGTGCTCTTTTCTCCTATTATACGAAAGAGCAGGACCCCTGTTCAAGGTCCCGCTCCCCCGTTTTTCAGCCCTCAGGCCTTTCCTTCTTCCTTTTCCATGGTTTCCCGTACGCTTTCTTCACAGGACCGCATGGCCAGGATGCTCTGTTCAAAAAGTTGTTCAGATCCCAGCCCAGCAGGTCCGCCCCCTGCTGGATCACGTCCCGGCTGCAGCCGGCGGCAAAGTGTTTGTCCTTGAACTTCTTCTTCAGGGATTTCACTTCCATATCCTGGACGCTTTTGCTGGGCCGCATAAGGCCGCCGCCCCGATGAGCCCGGACAGTTCGTCCACCGCATAGAGGACCTTTTCCATTTCCTCTTTGGGTTCCACATCGCTGCACCGGGGCCAGCCGTGACTGGCCACCGCATGGATCAGCCGGTCGTCCCATCCCTTTTCCTTCAGGATCTCCGCTTCCTTCCGGCAGTGCTGTTCCGGATACTTTTCAAAGTCCAGATCGTGTAGCAGCCCCACCAGGCCCCAGAAATCCTCTTCCTCTCCATAGCCCAGTTCCCGGGCAAAATAGCGCAGGCAGCTTCCACCGTCAGCCCATGCTGGAGATGGAAGGGTTCCTGGTTGTATTCCTTCAGCAGTTCCCATGCTTCTTCTCTTGTATTCGGCATTTCTGTCTCTCCTTCCCGTGTCATTATCCCCAGTATACCACAAGGAAATCAGAAGGAGAAACAAATCTTTTCAAAAGAAGCACATTTTTTGCACAAAATCGTTCAAACTGTGCATTTCCATACACCGGTTCCCCCACTATAATAGAGGGCTGTAAGGAGTTGATACCCATGCAGGAACAACAAATCAAAAAACTGACCCTGGCAGGGATGTTCGCCGCTCTGGCCTTCGCCTGCTTTTCCTATCTCCGGATCGAAATCCCCATGGGCCTGGGCTCACCGGGAAATCTATGTACCACGCCTTCATCCTGCTGTCCGCCCTGGTGCTGGGAGCAAAATACGGAGCCTTTCCGGGGCCATCGGCCTGGCCCTGGCAGATCTGCTGGCCGGATACACCACCTCCGCGCCCCCCCACCTTCCTGGCCAAGTTCCTCCTGGCTGGTCCACCGCCTGGGCCGCTCAGCACCTGTGCCATCTGGACCGGCAGACCGATGACAGAGCCCGGCTCCGGGCCGCAGCCCTGGCGGCCGTTTTCGGTTCCGTGGTCAACGTGGTCACCGAACCCTGATCCGGTTCAGCTTCAAGTTCTTCATCCTGGGGATGCCCCGGCAGATTGCTACATAAGCGCCCTCAACTGCGCCGTAAGCATGGCCGTAAGCAATGTGGTGTCCGTGGTGCTGACGGTGATCCTGTACAAGGTTGCAGAAAAAAGCATCCGGATATAAAAAGGGATGGTGAAAAATGAATTTCACTAATCCCCCGTTCAACCTTAGTCTCTAGTCACTAGTTCTCCAGCCGATGGAACCAGCTTACGCTGGCAAATTTAAGGCGCTGTGAATGATTTTTCACAGCGCCTTTTTGTCTTTACTTTGCG
>ENA-OQIG01000657-OQIG01000657.1-human-gut-metagenome-genome-assembly--contig:-NODE-657-length-18625-cov-4.343443_pt1 | contig 18625 bp, 16 predicted proteins | sample MGYA00242576_ERZ504741 | MGnify/ENA primary metagenome ERZ504741 (study PRJEB26092, sample SAMD00036436) | human gut metagenome | host: Homo sapiens | study: EMG produced TPA metagenomics assembly of... | reverse complement strand
TTTTTGCCCAACCAAGTATCGAGGTAGTTAAAGCTATCGGGTGCCGCTCCCTTCGGCAGCCCGGCTCCTACCAATGAAGCCAAAGAGGCAAACCAGTCGATCTGCGAGACCAAAGCGTTGGAAACCTGTGATGAAGCAGCTCCCTTCGGCCATCTTACAATGGCAGGAATACGAGTTCCCCCTTCAAAAGCACTGTACTTATTACCACGCAACGGTCCTGCGGGACTATGACCGTTCAGCAATTCTTCCGCACGATCCTGATAGCCGTCATCGACAACCGGACCATTGTCACTGGACAGAATAATTAGCGTATTTTCTGACAGTCCCAGTTTATCAAGGGTTTCCATGATCTGGCCTACACTCCAGTCGAACTGCACGATGGCATCTCCACGCAATCCCATCGGTTCTTTCCACGAAAACGGTCGTGCGGGAAACGGGGAACATGTACATCGTTTGTAGCAAAATACATAAAGAAAGGTTCGTCTTTATGCTCACGGATAAAGCCGATGGCATGTGAAGTGATTGAATCGGCAATATTTTCATCTTTCCACAAAGCCTTGCCGCCCCCTTTCATATATCCGATACGGCCGATACCATTGACGATGGCCATGTCGTGTCCATGGCTCGATTTCAGATTGAACAGCAATTCCGGGTGATCTTTTCCCAACGGTTCCCCCTCGATCGGCTTACGATAGCTGACTTCAATCGGAGCAGAAGGGTCATAATTGGCCACTTTACCATTTTCTATAAAGACACACGGAACACGATCGGCTGTTGCAGCCATTATATAAGAATAATCAAAACCTATATCTCCTAAAGCAGTCGGCAGAGGAGCATTCCAATCCTGTTCTCCATCCTTATCGCCCAACCCCAAATGCCATTTGCCGATGGCCGCCGTAGCGTAACCGGCATTCTTAAACATATCAGCCATCGTATAGCGTTCGGGACGGATAATCATCTGCATTGCCTGCTGCAATATCAGTGCCCGGACGACGCCAAGCATATTCTCCGGTAAGCATAGAGTAACGCGAAGGAGTACTGGTAGCAGCCGTAGCATGCGCATTGTTAAAGCGAATACCTTCAGCTGCCAAACGGTTTACATTCGGAGTCTGCACATTCTTTGCACCATAACACTCCAAGTCGCCATAACCGAGGTCGTCGGCATAGATAAACACGACATTAGGAAGTTGCCGATCATTGATTTTTTGCTTGGCTTTTCCTCCCTTCTGACCGGTAGCAGCCATCAGGCATGCTACCGGAGAGAGACAAGCCAATAATACATATTGTCTCATTTTTTAAACTATTAAATTAGTCACGTAAATTCGGGTTAATATTTTGCTCGGACTGAGGGATCGGCCATGTATAATCCGTCGGATTACGGAAAGCACGTTTGCCCACATACCAGCGGTAGTTTCCTGTCGGGTCAACCTCTTTGGTCGTAGTCGCATACTGAGTCGAACCCGGGTAAGGCGCACCCCAAATTTTCTGGGACAATACTTCGTGTGCAATTCCCCATCTCATGATATCCCAGTAACGGATACCTTCCATAGCCAACTCGATGCGGCGTTCGTGACGCACGATTTCACGAAGCTTCGCAGGAGTTACCTCGGTTACCGGAGGCATGTTCACACTTGCACGTCCTCTCACTGCATTGATAGTCTCGTCCAATATTCCTTGAGTGATCGTTTGATTATCTTCAACCAGGCATTCCAGATAGCCCAACAACACTTCGGCATAACGAATAACCGGAGTCAGTCCGTTTGCGCTCTGTACATCGTTTATAGGTGTCGATTCTTCAAAATATTTCCTCATCATAAAGCCAGTTCTGGAAGCCTCGCTCGTATAATCGAGCTTCTCCTTCTTGGCTGCACTGTAGTCAGGACTCATCTTATACTCTGTACCCATAAAGATGGCACCGTTATAGTAAATTGTATAATCCAGACGCGGATCGCGATCCTTTCCTAAATTAGACGGGTCATATCTCGGATCATCATAGCTGAAAGGAGTTCCATCCTTAAATTCATACGATTCGTATAAATCAGCAGCCGGATTGACCAGGCTCCATCCCCCGTCTTTAGCAGAAAGTGCATGCTGCGGCAGACCGGTACCCAGATAGTTTTCCAAATACTGGATGTAGAAAATATTCTCCTTGTTCGAAGTTCCGGTAGAAGGATAAAACAGCTCCTGATAGTTGGCGTTTATCGCATTATCTCCCAATTCCATAATATCGTGGAAAGCCTTTGCTCCACTTTTCCAGTCTTTCTGCAACATGCAGGTACGTCCGAGAAAAGCAAGAGCCGCCTGCTTACAAGCACGTCCGGCTTCTCCCGCCGGAATGGCGGAGAAACGGGGTAAATCGGCCGCAGCTGCTGTAAATTCGGTTACACACCATTTCAGGATATCGGCCTGTGAGGTCTTTGTCACATTGTTGGCTTCTTCACCCGTCAGCACATTCTCTACCAAAGGAACATTTTTGAAATAGCTGGCAAGGTAAAAATACTGTGTCGCACGCAGGAAACGGGCTTCCGCAATCATCCGTGTTTTCTTTTCCGATTCCGAGCTATTCTGGATACCGACCAAGAAACGGTTACAATAACCGATCCGCTTATAAGACGTCTCCCAATACCTTTTAATAAAAGCATTGTCTGCAGTCAGGTTTCCACTCGAAATCTTAAAGAAAGGATTGTTCTCTCCCCGACGGTCAAAAGCGTTATCCGAAAGATGCTCCATCATAATCATTCCGTGATAGGACCACCAATCCGAAGGGTTATACTCTACGCCGTCTGTCAGGCTTCCTCTATACAGAGAAGTCAATGCCAATTCCGCATTCGATTCGCTATTCCAAAAAGTCTCTTCGGACAAGTCTGTCAGTGGATAGCGCTCTAAATCACAAGCTTGAAACAGTCCTGCCGCCAATGCCAATGCTACTATATATTTTAAACTCTTCATCTTACATCAAAATTTTAAGGTTAAACCAAATGTATAAGTTGACAGAATAGGATAATAACTACCGTCTGTATTAATTTCCGGATCCCAGCCTTTACGATATCCGCTGATGGAGAATGGATTATCAAGTGATATATAAAAACGAAGGTTGGAAGAACCGAACTTCTGAGTTATACGTTTGGGCAATGTATATCCTAACTGGATATTTCTCACTTTGAGATAAGAGGCATCCAAAATCCAGAAGTCAGAGCCCAGCGTATTGTTGCTACCTGCATTCGACATCACTTCGAGACGAGGATATTTAGGATATCGGTTCGACTGATTATTCGTCCAGGTTTCTTCTGCCTGCCATTCTGAATATTGCCTTCCTGGAAGAAAGCATAACCGGCATAATTGGTCAACTGGCCTTTTACCTTGGCCACTCCCTGAAGCAATATATTGAAATCAAATCCCTTATACTCCGCACCCAGTCCTAAGCCAAACGTATACTGAGGTATCTTTGATCCTAAATAAGTTTTATCGGATTCGTCCACCTTTCCGTCACCGGAGATGTCCACATAGCGTAAATCACCGGCTTTGGAGTTAGGAGCAATCTTGCTCTGATCGTGCCATTCTTTTACTTCGTCATCGGTCAGGAATACGCCATCCGTCTTATAGCCATAAAACATATTCATCGGATAACCCAGGAACAGGTCGCTACCGTTACCTATCATTCCGCTTTTCTGTTCCACATCTCCTACACCCAGGCTGATCACCTTGTTTTTAATTATCGAGAAGTTTCCATTCACATGATAACTAAACTCACCAATCTTGTTCTGATGACCGATCTCAAACTCCCATCCTTTGTTCTCAAGGCTTCCTGTATTGACCTGCGAAAGTCCCAGACCAAAGATAGAAGAGTAACTTGCACTCGGTTTATAGAGAATATCTGCCGTTTTACGATAGAAGTAAGCAGCGTTGAATGTCAATTTATTGTTCCAGAAAGCTGTTTCAATACCGACATCGGTGGTACGGGTCTTTTCCCATTTCAGTGTAGGATCGACATAAGTGGTCACTGCGGCTCCTTGTGTATACACACCTCCGAATACATAGTTCATCGCCTTTCCAAGTGCGTAAGTGGACTGATAAGGGTAGTTACCAATATTATTGTTACCCAGGATACCGTATGATGCTTTCAGTTTCAAGTTATCAATAAAACTCAGTGACTCTGCTTCTTTGAAGAACTGCTCTTCCGACAGACGCCATCCTACAGCAACAGATGGGAAGAAACCGAATTTATTATCTGTCGGGAAACGGGAAGAACCATCATAACGCATAGTGGTTTCAAACAGGTAGCGTTGGTCATAGTTATAGGTCAAACGTCCGAAGACAGACATAATAGCCCAATCGTAACCTCCGCCGGAGTTAGTCTGGCCATCGGCTCCTCCTGCATTCAGATAAGGAACTTCATCCGAAGGAAAGTTCAAGCGGCTTCCCCCTACAGTTCTCTGTGATTCGTCTTCCCAAGTATAACCGACCAACACAGACAAATCATTTTTGCTGAACTTCACGTTATAGTCGGCCAATGCCTGGAATGTCTTATAGACCGTTTTGTACATGGTATCCGATAGAGAAGAAGGTCCCAGCTTCTTGCCGCCCGTAATCTCCATTGCCGAACGATAGTGACGAATCTGCTGACCGGTATAGTTATATCCTCCGATAGCTTTCAGCGTTAAGCCTTTCACAGGTGTGAATGCCAACTCGACATTAGAACGGAACTTATCGAAGTTTTCATCATAAAAAGAGCCGCTGTCCAGCCATGCCAATGGTGTTCCGAGTACCTTCGGTCCTAAGCCGTAAGATCCGTCTTCCAATTTAGTTGCCCATAATCCGGGAAAACGAAGTGCATTACTTGAGAAAGCTTTAAATCCGGCAGAGTCCATTCCACCCGGAGTAGAAGGTTCGCTCCGTTTAGAAACGACTCCACCCAAACGGGTAGTCAGTGTCAGGTTTTTAGCCAACTCTGTAGTCAGATTCACTCTGCCGTTGTAACGGTCGTAGTGATTGTGTTCCATCAGACCATTCTGTTTTACATAGCCGAAAGAAACCATATACTGTGTCTTATCATTTCCTCCGTTCACGGTCAGTTCATGACCGGTTTGCAGTCCTTTGTTGCCCAGAAGTTTATCCAGATAATGTTCATTAGGATAATTATACGGATCTGATCCATCCTTATACTTCTGAATCTCCTCCGCCGAATAAACTTCCTTACCCATAGCCTTATTATATAATTCCGCATATTCCCAGGAATCGCACATTTCCGGTAGTTCGGTAGCTTGATTGAAGCCTACATATCCGTTATAACTTACGGTAACTTTACCTTTCTGGCCACCTTTTGTTTTTACCAGTACAACCCCATTCGCAGCACGCGAACCATAAATGGCGGCCGACGAGGCATCTTTCAATATAGAGATACTTTCAATATCTGCCGGGTTCAAATCATTCAGACTGCCGGGAAGTCCATCGACCAGTACCAAAGGATCGGGAGTCGCTCCGAAAGAGCCTACACCACGTACCCGAATCGTACCCTGGTCTTGTCCCGGATTACCGCTCGACTGTGTGATCGTCACTCCGGAGAGTTGTCCGGTCAGCATATTCGAAACACTGGGTGCAGTTCTGGATTCAAGTTTTTTGCTATCCACAGCAGCAATTGAACCAATCACGTTCACCTTCTTCTGTGAACCGTAACCTACCACAACAACTTCTTCCAAAGCCTGGGCATCTTCTTTCATTGTCACATTCAATGGTTTTCCTGCAATGACCTTCAGTTCCTGAGGCTGGTATCCGATGTAGGAAATCTCGATCACTGCCTTATCTGAACTGACCGATAGAGAGAAATCACCCTGCAAATTGGTAACCGTACCATTGGTGGTCCCTTTCTCAACGATACTGGCACCAATCACCGGTTCTCCGTTGACATCGACTACTTTTCCCGAGATTTTCACCGCTTGTTGTTGCTTCGATGTCATTTCAGTAGACAAAATAATCTTTTTGTCCAAAACGGAGTATTTCACGTCAGTCCCTTCAAAGATTTTATCCAGTACTTTAAATATATTACTTTTATCAACCGAAACAGAAACAACTCTTTTCAGATTGACATGTTTGTTATTAAAGAAAAAGCCAAAGCCCGATTGCTTTTCTATTTCTTTCAGAACTTTCTCTACAGTTTGATTCTGTGCATCAATACTGATTTCCACCTTTTGTGCGAAGCTGTCTGTCGCATGCACAACTCATAGAGCAAATTAGGAATAGGATGAATAGTCGCATAGTTCTTGGAATTTTTTTCGAGGTCAGCCAAAGCGAAGACTTTACCACCCGTAACAATTGGATGCTAAAATAATTTTGCATAATTTTGTATTGACTTAAAGTTAAAAAATAGTTTATCTCAGCTTGTCGCCAAACAAGCTCACAAGGTTTACTCTTTTACGTATGGATTAGATACGCCAATATCTTTCCATACGTTTTTGGCATTTTAAGGAGGTTTGTCTTTCATAAGCATTTCATTTTAAAGGTTAATCAATAAACTTCTATTATACTTCGTTCATCCCGAATATCAGGACTTTCCAAATATCTCCACTGTATCTTGGACGAGATTTTAAAATACTCCAGAATACGTTCCAACCGCTGTTCAGTAAATGTGCCTGTAAAGGCATTAGTCTTCAAACGGGCATTCTTTAGTTTAAATGTTACATTAAAGCGCTTCTCGAGCATCCTCAGTGCTACATCCAACGGAGTGTTATTAAATATAATCTTACCATCTTTCCAGGCGGTTTCGGACAGGCAGGATGTTGCGTACAACTGTACATCACCATTGGTCGAACTGTAGACCAACCTTTGTCCGGGCTTCATAACCACTTTCTTGGCCAGATAGTCTTTATCACTAAAATGAAAGCAGACCTGCCCTTCCACCAATGTTGTCGAAACATCCGGCTCGTCTTCATAAGCTCCACATTGAAGTGTGTACCCAGCACTTCTATCTGCGATGAATGCGGGGCGGAAACTACAAACTTCTTTTTCAAATCCTTCGCTACCGCAAAATAAGCTTCTCCCTTTAATTCGACATTTCGTATATCGCCTTCAAAAACAGAAGGATAACGCAAAGAAGACTCCGAATTGAGATAGACAACCGTACTATCGGGCAATACCACCGAGGTTGTCATCCCCGGATTGGTTTTTATTTCCATCATCTGCACACAGCAGATTTCCCATTGTGCATATATTGCACCAGAAAAGCAACGGACAACGGGATAAATAAGATAGCAGCGACACGCTGCATCCACTCCCACCAAGTTGTTTTCCTGACGATCATTCTGCTACTGACCTTTTTCAGAGCTTTTTCCGTATCCACCTTACGCATTACGTTGACCGTATCTACAGCTATATAAAGAGTATTGATTTGATCCACTATCTTTCGGTTATCTTCCGATTCTTCCATCCAGCTTTCCACCTGCCGGCATTCTTCTTCCGTAGCCAGTCCTTCACAATATCGAGGCAGTAAATGGTCTATATCTTCGTAGTTCATATTTGTAATTCAACCCTTTTATTAATAAGACAGGTGGAAAAATAAGATTCCTAAACTTAAATCCATTTTTTTTATAGAAATCTTTGTTTTAATAAGAAAAGACTATCTTTGTATATAAATTAAATTTCTAAATCTATGAAGCCGAATCGGACAAAAGAAGACATTTTACTGCTTTCCCAACTTCAGCAAGGAGATAAAAAAGCCTTCAATACTTTGTTCAGAAGGTATTATCCGATATTATGCGCTTATGCCCACCGTTTTGTAGACTTGGAAGATGCGGAAGAAATAGTTCAGGATGTAATGTTGTGGTTATGGGAGAATCGAGAAATCTTATTGATAGAATCATCCCTTAGTCAATACCTGTTGAAAATGATATATCACCGTTCATTAAACCGCATCGCACAAAAGGAGGTAAAGTATCGTGCCGATACATTATTTTATGAGAAAAGCCAGGCAATGATTTATGACGTGGATTTCTATCAGATTGAGGAGTTGACCAAACGGATTCACACCGCGATAGCGGAGTTACCGGAATCTTACCGGGAAGCGTTTATCATGCACCGGTTCAGAGATATGAGCTACAAAGAAATCGCACAAACTCTTAACACCTCTACCAAAACAGTAGATTACCGCATACAACAGGCACTAAAATTATTACGTAAAGAACTCAAAGAGTTCCTGTCGTTCGCCTTGATATTTCTGGCAGCGTAATATGCAGGGAAGTATGTGGAGAATAAATATAAGCAGTGGGGAGGGACCAAAAAGAAGAAGATACATTAAAAAACGTCTTCACCACAGAATAACATAGAGTGCCACAGAGTGAGCTTAATCTATTGATAACTAATAATATCTATCTATGTAATCTGCGGTGAAGACGACTTTTGATGTATCCCCTCTATAATATATACCGGACTTACTCTATCGTAATGTCGAACTGATCATAAGAATCTGTTCTCCACGATTTATCACAAGTAAGAGGAGAAAGTGCAAAGAGAGGAGAGAATGTTTTGATTTTAATCGTTTTTCCATCAGGCATGAATTCCATAATCCTCAACCATCCGTCTCCACCGTTACCGAACCATTGCTTATCGGCAGTCTGCGCATTAAACATCATCTGAGGAACATTCTTGCCTGAAGCATTTTTATCAATCCGGAAACTGACATTATCCTTATAATCGGCAATCTCACATTCGTGACCGCAAATCACCATACAAATATTCTTTGCCGGATAGACCAACTTATCCCAAATAGCTTTTCCATAATTGGCAGGAGTCACTTTGTAGTTCTCGCTTTCAATAACTTTTCCTGTCCATGCCAGATATGAATGTGTCAGCAATATCACTTTATGGTCTTTATAGCGGGGAGCATCGACACTTTCTTAGCCCACGCCAAAGCCTCATCACGTGGAGCAAATTCCAGAGAAACAACCAGAATTTTGCCCCAGGTATCGGTTATAAATTCATAGGCAGCATTTTCCAGTGTCGGTATACCCTGATAATTGTTGCCTACGGCAACCAAACTCTTGCGCCAACAGGAGTTTCTCTCCGCAGGAAAGTAATCAGGGAAATGACACAAACGATTTTCCGCTTTCTGATATCCATAATCATGATTACCGGTACAAATCACATAAGGCAATTTTCCATCCAGTCGCTCAAACGCACGCGAAGCAGCACGCCATTGCTCCTCACTTGTCTGGTTGCCGTTCACTCCATCCGGAATGCGAATTTCATTTTGCTCCACCAAATCACCGGTACAAAGCACACCTTTTATATTCAGAGATTCAATGCTATTGGCTACCCATGCTGTCTGTAACTCAAAAAGTGGCTGATTGGCATCGAACTTTGTATAACTCTGCGGATCGGGTAAAAGAATCATTGAAAAAGACTTTTCATCGGTCAACTTTGCGCGGACCGGATAGACTTGCGCAGAAACAAACAGCGTCTGCACACAAAGAATGAAAGCTAATAAGTAGTTTTTCCTGTTCATAAGTATTACATTTAAATATCTCAAATAAAAATTAAGTAGCAAAGATATAAATACTTGCCGGCAATAGCCCCTGTATTCTCCGAATTATTTCAGGGAAAAAGTAGCCATTACGGCTTTATGGTCTGTCGGCCATACGCCTAGCGGAGTTATAAACGAATCTTTACCACTCTCCTCCACACGTTCACTACGGACGATCGATTTTGAAGGACCTACCACCGATACATCTTTTAATTTCAATTTCCTGTCCGGCATGAAATAAATAAAGTCGATACGATCCCGTTCGTCAGCATCGGGTGCCCACGACAGTTTCTGCACCGGCACTCCTTCATTATCAGACGGGAATGTAAAGCCCGGATGTGTAACCGGATTAGGGTATTTCGTCCGGTAAGCATCTTTAAATCCGGCATTTTCAAGTAATACGGAGCAATCCCACCGAACTACCGTCCCATTATGATCCCACAAATTCTTTGTATTTTCTTTCCAATCCAGATGTGAAGGTTCGTTGAAATCACCTCCCAGCAAAATGATATTTCCTTTTTCCTTTCGGGCATCTTCTATGACATGGCAAATAGCTTCATCACGCATAGATTCATTATTAGCCTTTTCAATGGCTACCGCATCCAGCACCGGAGCATCCAGTTTTTTCCAGGTAACCCCGCTATAGCCTCTCGGCAAATAACAAGCATAATGCGTATAATCCAGATGGGCAGAATAAACAACCACATCTCTTCCGTTAATACGAATACGGGCTTTCAGCACCGAACCGGCATCATCTTCCAAAGGGCAATTAGGGGCTTGTTCTTCAATTTTATATTTTGATAAAATACCTACATCCAACTTACTGTTTTCACCATAATACTTCTTTCCACGCTCTTCCAAAGCCTGCAATATACGCGAAATGAATTGTTTCCCATGATAATTTCTCACCTCACTGAACAACACAATATCCGGTTCCAGGCGGGCCACTTCATCCGCTATGGCTTCAAAGCCCCTTTCACCATGGTACCCTCCTGCCAGATATTCATTTGGAGCACTTTGAGTTCGCTCCCTTTGCCATAGGCCATTACGGCAAACAGCCATAAAGTTATATTTAATAAACTATATCTTAACATATCAATATATTCTAATCAACAGAGGTGAGAACAGGGAGTGTTTCTCTCCATTCTGCACTCACCTCTCCTATTTTTATTTTATTGCAAAATCCACATCAGTTTATTTACATCGTCCACTCCTCCGAACTGACGTTCAAGAGCCTCGTTCTGATGTTCCAGGTTATAATCGGACTCTGATTTGGGATACATCCAGCGCATCGGCAACCTGTCATTCATCGTATTACGGTTGGTTGCAGGATTAATCGGCAACACCGGATAACCTGTACGTCGATAATCATAATAAACATCATACGGATGCTGCATGAACGAAGCCAGATAACGTTGCGTCAATATCTTCTCAATATCCGCTTCTTTCTCACCACTCAATTGGATAGCGGGTGTTTCAAGGAAAGCTGCAATCGCTTCCTCTGTAATCGGATGTCCATGATGATATACCTCTTCATCCGGAGTATTGGAAGCTATAAACTCCATATGGGCTCTGATCGCCTTTTTATAGTAAGCAGACGCATCTCCCGAAATCCATCCCCGCACGGCTGCTTCGGCCAGAATAAAATTCTGCTCGGCATATCCTAATCGAACGACCGGTTCTCCGGAAGGATAATCGGTATAACGTGCATTAAATCCGGAGTATTGTTCAGTGGCATAAGCTTTTTCTATCTGCTCGAAAGGCAGTGAAGGGTCTGTACCGATATAAGCATCCCAACTGTCGGCTGTCACCCCTTCATTAAGTTTGGCCTTTGCCGGCTTTGCATAATAGAACATGCGAATATCTCCTGTCGCCTTGAATTTATCAATCAGCATGGTAGACAGCATGGCATAACCCGCATGCTTGGTATTCGTGTTATGGAAAGGATACACTGTATTCGCTTTATCCGCATATTTCATCTGCAGATTATCTTCATTCGATTCCATCAGGCTGCCCGATGCTACGATCCGTGCAAAACGTTCCTTCACCTTCAGGTCGGCATCGCTCTCTTTCTTCGAGAGGTGCATCAGCACTTTCAGTTGAAAAGCCGTAGTCGCTTTCTTCCACTTGCTGATACTTCCTCCCAGGATCGGATCGCCATCAAAATCTTTAGCTGTCGAAAACAGTTCATAAGCTGTTTCCAGATCGCTCAGAATAAAGTTCATCACTTCCTTCTGGGTATTGTACTTAGGACGTACCAATCCTAATTCGCCTTGCAAAGCTTCTTCATAAGGAAGATCTCCCATCTCCATCGACATATAAAATATCTTATAGGCCTTGATGAAATGTGCCAGTCCGTCGTATGCATTTACGTTATCGTCCGAAACGGATTCGACCATCTTCTGGGCATTGATCAGGGTAGTATACCCGCCAAAACCGGAACGCCCGAAGACATTATACTGGTAATCTTCCATACTTTCACCCCACGCCATCTGCTTGGCAAGCAATTCGTCGTATATAAAGGATTTACTGGCACTGGAAGAGGTAATGTCCAGCAGTAATCCGGTTGCCAGCAATGAAGAGGTCACCTTAGTGGTTGCATCGGGATCTGTATTGATTTCATCGAACTTATCACAAGACGCCAACAAAGCGGTTGCCAGCAACAGCGATATGTATTTATTAATTCGTTTCATATTATTCTATCTTTTAAAAATCCAATTTTACATTAAAACCTAAATAACGGGTGGAAGGAGAGCTCAGGTTATCCGAGTCACTGTCGGGATCGGTAAAACGGAACTCTTTGGTCCAGACAAACAGGTTTTGTCCGACAAAGGCCAGTGTCAGCCTTTCATATGAAGCTTGTCACAAACCGATTTAGGCATTTGGTAGCTCAGTGAGAGGTCACGCAATTTAAAGAAAGTTTCATCAAATACATTCTGACGGGTGACGGTGCCTATATACGGATTGGTACTCTTCATATACGATTCGTAGGATACCTGTACATCATTCGGAGCAAACACACGGTTGTCATGGATGATTTTTCCATTCGAGTCATAATCTACACTTCCCGAAACTACTTTTACTCCACTGCCCACAAAGTTGGTCTTCTTGTTCACTACCTCGTCATACCGCCACTGGTTGTCCGAGTCGATATGTGCTCCCGAATTCCACATGGCCTGATTGGTCTTCGAATGTGCCATACCTCCCACTCGTCCGTCAAGTGTAAAAGAAAGAGTAAAGTTCTTATAAGTTACCGTATTGGTCCAGCCCCATATCCAATCGGGATATTCATAGCCGATAACCGACTGGTAGTCGCTCTGTTTGGGATAACCATTATAATTAACTAAATTTCCCTGTGAATCACGCTCCCAATCGTAAATACCGTACCAGTCCCAACGTTTCCCGACGGCTACCCAAGGTTTTTGTGTAGAATACACCGGATCTATTTTGGTATAATACCAACGGTCACGCGACCAGTTGAAGGACGACTCCCATTTCAGGTCTCTCGTCCTGATAATATCGCCCGATAAAGTCAACTCTACTCCCCGTCCCACATATTCTTCATCGATATTGATCAATGTAGACGTAAATCCGGAAGAGTTACTGATACCTGCACTGCGGGTCAAGTTGTAATAGAGTTTATTATAATATGTAAAATCCAGTTTCAGGCGATTCTTAAACATGTGAATTGCCGTACCGATTTCATAAGAACGCGTGGCCGAGGGTTTCACCGCTACACCACGGATAGATGTCGGATAATATGCGGCGCTCTCACCGTTCCACAAATCGGTAGAAACACTGTAAGTATTGTTGGTATCGTATACTCAAGTCACTCTTGGTCTGCGTCCATGCCCCTCTCACTTTCCAGAAGTCAATCACTTCGGGCATTGGAATGAACTGTGAAAGAACCACACTACCGGCTACAGAAGGATAGAAATAAGAACGTGTCTCCGACGGCAATGAAGAAGACCAGTCATTACGTCCTGTCACATCCAGAAACAGTGTACTTTTCCAGGAAACAGAGGCTTTGGCATATACACTGGTCACCAGTTTTTGGTAATACCGCTGGTTGTCTTCACCGGATCAATCGATGACTTCAATGAATAATACCCCGGAATTTTCAACCCATTCTGCGTTTCGCCCAGGATATTGTCACTCTTCCAATAATAAACGTTTCCACCAATAAAACCATCGACATTAAAATCACCGAATTTGTGATCGGCAGACAAGATCAGGTCATTGTTTAAGCTGTATCCTCCTAAACGTTGCAGCCCGTAATAACCTTGTTTATGCCAGCCACCTACGGCACTGACGGCATTCCGCCACTCTTTCTTCTGCGAGTATGAATCCAGACCCGAACGCAGTGACAGGTTCAACCAGGGAGTAAAATCATAGTTGGCAGAAAGATATCCGTTAATCAAATCGTAATCACTCGAACGGACAATTTCATTTGCTATGAAATAAGGGTTGTCATACCACTTGGTATCCATCCAGTTCTGCTGTTCGTCCTGCTTGATCCAGTAGTTCTTATAGTCGCGTATATCATATTCGGCACCCGACCACACCAACAGGTTATAAAGGAATCCGCTACCACCGTATCCGGCTCCCATGTCATTGGGATAAAAGCGCTTATTATAAGTCAATCCTCCGTCAAAAGAGAATTTCTTCCACTTCATATCACCCGACACCGAATAAGTGATCTTATTCAGTTTCTGGTTCGGATACTGTCCTTTATTATACACATGGGTCAATGAAGTGCGTACACTTCCATATTTACCTTTCTGAGAGACACTTACGTTGTTGTTTGTCACCATACTCAGCTCCTGGAAGTTCTTCAGATTGTTTTTGCCTTTCGATACCAAAGGCATGTCTACCCATTCGTGCGTATACGGATCATACTGCAATGCCGTACGCCCGATGTCCAGCTTATCTCCCCATACATATCCTCCGGTAGATAGGTACCCTGTGATCCGGAACTGTATGACGTTTGCACTTCCGGCTTTCTCAGATATCCGGCCGCAAACATCGTACTGCTATTCACAGTCACATTCAGTCCCTCTTCTTTTCCCTTTTTGGTAGTAATCATCACCGCACCGGCTCCTCCACGTGCACCATACAGGCCGAAGCCGTAGCTCCTTTCAAGACATCGACCGACTCGATATCATCAGCAGCTATATCATTTAATCCTACGTTACCATAAGGCACTCCGTCGATAACCAGCAAAGGAGCAGATGCACGCAACGAAAGTGAAGGTGAAGTATTGAACTCCGTACTGTTTTTTACATTCAATCCGGCAATCTTACCGGTCAGCGATGTAGCTACATTTACGGTCTTGACAGCAGCCAGTTTGTCACCGTCTACCTTTTGCACGGCATAGCCCAGCGCTTTTTCCTCGCGCTTGATACCCAAGGCCGTCACCACAACTTCGTCGAGTTGTTTCGTATTTTCGGCCAACTGGACAGTAAGTGAGGTATTATTACCTACCGGAACTTCTTTAGTGATATATCCGATATATGAAATGATAATCGTACTCTTAGTTCCTACAGAAAGGCTGAAATTACCGTTGATGTCGGTAATCGTTCCGTTTCCGGTTTCTTTCTCCTTAATATTGGCTCCGATAACGGGCGACCCGGTTTCATCAGTCACCAGTCCCTTTATCTTTTTAGTGGTCTGCTGTTGTGCAGCGGTTGTTTCCAAAATCTGTTTTGGAGACAGGATTATGCTGTTCTCCAATATCTTATACCCGATATTCGTTCCGGCAAACAATTGGTTCAGAACCTGACTGATCTCTTTCTGGTTACTTTTGATAGTCACATTCCGGGAGATATCCACTTGCTTGTTGTTATAGAAGAAGTGAAACTCCGACTGCTTTTCTATTTCATCCAGCACTTTCTGAAGACTACTGTTGTTGACATTTAAAGTCACACGTACTGACTGGCTATAACCTTTAGCCGCAAATGCCATGCTGGCAAAGACAAACAACATTATTGCTGATAGTTTCATACACAAAGGTATTTTTTTCAAGAGCGAAAATGTATTCTGCCTCCCGAAAAATTGGAAGTTTAAGTAAATTGTCATAGATTTGTAGTGATTTTGATTTAAAAAATTCTATTTGCCGCACAGTTTGTCGCCAAACAAACTGACGGTGGACTTTCATACAGGTAGATACGCCAATATCTTCCTGTATGTTTTTTGTTTTAGGGAGAGCGTGCTGTCATAGTAGTAATAAAAATGATTTTAAAGTTTCATACTCAAACGGTTAATATAATTCTATCTTTGTTTTTTCCTGTATTGCCTTGTGTGTGGCATCATACTCCAGATCAAGGTATTTATACTGTATTCCGGATGCATATCTGAAGTGTTCAAGGATCAACGGCAAATACTGCCTGCTGAACACACCGGTGAAAGAATTGGCATATAGTGTGGAATCTTTCACGATAAACTCTACATTAAACCTCTTGCTGAGTATCTTCAGCGTTTCGGCCAATGATGTGTTTTTAAGCACTACCTGACCGTTCTTCCAGGCTGTATAGATCTCCACATACGATTTTTCGGCCCGTGCCTCGTGTGTCGCCGTATTATATACAAATTCTTCATCGGGCTTCATGACGAATGTTTCTTTTGTATCGCCTTTCCCCAAAAATGACAACCTGACCGATCCCGATACCAACGTTGTCCTGACTACACTATCCGTCCGGTATGCTTCCATATTGAACTCCGTACCCAATACTTCGGTCTGTATATTGAAAGGAGTATTGACCACAAACCGTTTACTCCTGTCTTTACGGACAGAGAAGTAAGCCTCCCCGTCAAGTTCCACCGTACGCGTATCCCCTGTAAACTTAACAGGATGTTTCAGTGAAGATCCGGAGTTAAGCCAGACTTTGGTACCGTCCGGTAAATTTGCCTCAGCCACCATACCGGGATTGGTCCGTATCTCCACATATTCCTGCGGCGGATTTTTCAGAATTAAATAAAGGGTGGTGGCAAGCAGCGGTAACGCCATACAAGCAGCAATACGCTGCCCCCAAACCATCCAGGAGATTCTATGTCGATGTTTGTGTATTCTGCCTTTCACCTGCTGTAAGGCTGCGGAAGCATCCACCCGATTCATATAGTCCAGTGTGTCTGCCGCGCGGTAGAGCCGGAAAATATCTCGTGCCATCTTCTCGTTATCTTCCGAAGCCGCTATCCATTCCTCCACCTCTTTCCGGCGATCGGCTGGGAGCTCCCCCGCAAAATAATTTAAAAGAACCGACTCATTAATGTAACAGGATTCATCCATAATTCGTGCTTTTATAGATAAGACGAACCAAAATAGAAATCTCCTAACCAAAAAACGTATTTTTTTTGAAAATAATATTATTTTGCCCAAAACGAAGGTCTACATGTATAACGACACCTCGCGCACAGTAAGCGATGAAACTCTGTTCTTCCAGGTTCAGCAGGGAAACGAAGGCGCATTCGAAGCATTGTTTCTCAGGCATTACCCGGCTCTTTGTGCCTATGCCCGGCTCTTTGTCGAACCGGATGACGGCCAGGAGATCGTATCGGACGTCATGGTCTGGCTTTGGGAAAATAAAGAAATGCAGGCATTCGAGAATTCCTTAAAAAGTTATTTGTTCAAGGCTGTTAAAAACCGCTGCCTGACTCTCATCAACCGGAACGAAGTGAAACAACGGATCGAAAAAATGATATTCGATAATCTCCAATCGCAGTATGATGATCCCGACTTCTACGCTATACAGGAGTTAACCGAAAAAATAGAAGAAGCTCTGGCACGACTTCCCGAGAATGTATGCGAAGCATTCGAACTCAACCGCTTTCAGAATCTGACATACAATGAAATAGCCGAACGACTGGGAGTGTCTCCCAAAACAATCGATTACCGGATTCAACAGGCCTTAAAACAGTTGCGCATCGACCTGAAGGAGTATCTCCCCTTATTACTTCCTTTCCTCTTGCATTGAAAGGACGAAACAGTTCTTAGTTTCGTTGCAGGTCTCCTTATCTTTACGTACATTTGGCAGTAGCATACGATATCTGACACCCGGGTGTCGGATAGTCTGACATGGGGGTGTCACACACTGCGACACCCCCATGTCAGCACTCCTAAAGTCTATGCTTCCCGTACAGAGAGTACAGAGAAAACGATAACTAACCTTAAAGATAAAAGTATATGCCTATAAACTATGTAGTCAGGAAGAAAAAAGATCAGAGCGGTAATGAAGTTAAAGAGCTCTACTATGCCGTGCCCAGTGCCATTCAGAACAAAGGAGTCAGTGAAAAACAATTAGCGGAGGACCTGCACGACAACAGTTCACTCTCGGCAGGCGACGTACTGTCTGTACTCGAACAACTCCCGAAAGCCATCGCACGACATATGAAAGAAGGAAGAACCGTCACTATCCGCGGATTGGGAACTTTCTACCCGGCCTTAAGCAGCGAGGGCTGCGAAACTCCCGAAGAATGTACGCCCAACAAAGTCAGATTGACACGCATTTGCTTCCGGGCCGATACTGCGTTCACCTACGACGTGAAACATTGCGAATTCGAAAGCATGCAACTGCGATTTACAAAGAGGCCGAAGCCCGGTAAGGAAGAGTGAACCAAAAGACAGAACCTTTTCCGGACTCGGACTGAACCCCGATCTCGCCCCCAACTTCTCAATAATCATTTTACAGATAGACAGTCCCAATCCGGTGCCTTGTATAAAAGTGTTGTATTTGACAAAGCGCTCAAAAACATGTTCGCATTGCTCGGCGGACATACCACAACCGGTATCGGATACATAGAAGTATAACGTATGGGCATCTTGCAGCCGATACCCGATCTGAATCTCTCCCTGCGAAGTGAACTTTATGGCATTGACAACCAAATTGGTAAGAACCTGTATCAAGCGGTTCTTATCAGTATGGAAAACACATTGGGGTAAACGTTCGGCAAACGAGAGGGAGACTTCATCTGTCCTGATACGCAAACGGGCTACCTGTTCGACTTCCGACATCAACTGATTGGCATCCACCTGAGTCACATGAAAGTCATACATTCCGGATTCTATCTTCGACATATCCAGAATATCGTTTAAATCAGTTGAACGCAAAAGTTACGGTA
>ENA-OQIG01000655-OQIG01000655.1-human-gut-metagenome-genome-assembly--contig:-NODE-655-length-18682-cov-1.437833_pt1 | contig 18682 bp, 29 predicted proteins | sample MGYA00242576_ERZ504741 | MGnify/ENA primary metagenome ERZ504741 (study PRJEB26092, sample SAMD00036436) | human gut metagenome | host: Homo sapiens | study: EMG produced TPA metagenomics assembly of... | reverse complement strand
ATCCTGATAATGTTGAGGAACAGAAGAAGTATCTGGATTTTTTGAGATTTTTTATAAAGGGAAAGTCGTATGTTGCATTGGCATATATGACAGGTATTCTTCCTATCAAGAAATATGGTGAACATTCGGCTTTAAATATGTTTGATGAGTATTCCATGACCAATCAGAGGGAATTAGCTGAGTTTACTGGTTTTACGGAAGATGAGGTTAAAGAATTATGTTTCCAGTATGATATGCCATATGAAAAAATGAAACAATGGTATGATGGATATGAGCTTAAAGGTGTTCAGATATATAATCCAAGGTCTGTTGTTATGTCGCTTCTTGGACATGATTTTGACAGCTACTGGACTAAGACAGAAACTTACGAAGCGTTAAAGAGATATATCCAGCTTGATATGTATAATCTTAAGGAACTTGTCACAAGACTTATAGCAGGAGAAAGTGTCCCTGTTAATCCTGATAAGTTCCAGAATGATATGACAACTCTTGAAAGTGCTGATGATGTCTTGACATTGCTTGTACATCTTGGATATCTGACATATGATTTTTATAATCAGATGGTTACAATACCAAACCAGGAGGTACAGAAAGAATTCATCAACTGTATAGAAGATGGCGGCTGGGAACAGGTTATGGATGCTATCAGAAGCTCGGATGAACTGCTTATGGCAACATTAGACTGTGATGAGAAAAAAAGTGGCATCAATGATAGAGCAGGTACATCAGGAGAATACATCTATATTGAAGTATAATGATGAAAATTCACTTGCGTGTGTTATATCACTTGCGTATTATTCAGCAAAGAAAGATTATGTAGTTTATCGTGAGCTTGCAGGTGGTAAGGGTTATGCGGATATGGTGTTTGTGCCAAGAAGTATGTCAATAAACCAGCGATTATAGTGGAACTTAAATGGAATAAGTCGGCTGATTCTGCAATAAATCAGATAAAGAACAGACAATATGATGAAAGTCTGAAAGGATATTCTGGTGAAGTTGTTCTTGTTGGAGTTAATTATGATGCGGGCATTACAAAAGCCCGCATACACTAAATATCTCATTAAGTCTTGTCCTGTAGTTATGCAGCTGCAGGACTTTTTTATGCCCGTTAGCGGCGATTTTTATACGTTCATCCTCATGTTTTAGATAGTAATCACATTTTCTTATTAGGTCATCCTTTGATTCAAAGTATACGAAATCAACATCAGGCACGAAGTGGTTAAGCAGGTCGGCCTGGAAGTTCGTCATAAGAAAGCCACCGGCACCCATGATATCCATACATCTGAGGGGAATGCCGTTTTTTATGCTTCGCAGTGTTATGTTTAAGTTAATTTTGCTGCATTTGAACACATATGGCATGTTGTCGTAGAAGTCTATAGGTCCCTGATTGATAACATGCGGCATATCAGGTGTCTGGTTATGTGTATACAGCTTTGTTTTAAAATGCTCTGATACAGCAGTAAGGAGGGCTTTACGTTCGTTCTGTGCGACTTTTCTTGCAAGAAAGTAGTTGGCATATGCGTATGCAGGAGTTTCTATGCATCGTGGTTAGGTGTATATGGCTCTACACGCATAAGCTCTGCAAGTATTTTGTTAGTTTCTGGTGTTCCAGACAGCATATCTTCAAGGAAGTTCATTCCATATACATTCTGCTGGGCGGATATGATAGCATCAAGATAGCCTCTCGCCCAAGGATTCAGTTTGTCATATATTCTGTCGTAGAAGTTTCCTTTTTCGTTGTACATAGAGCCTACAAAAGATATGTCACTGTCAAACACCTCATGAATATGTTCATTCAATGTGAGCTTATCCAGTCTGTCTGTGTTGGCAGCAAGTGGCATATAGTACACTGTATTGATTCCACCATTCTTAAGCTCAATATACTGTGCGCTGTCGAAAAGGAATATGTGGTTGCATGGGTTGGTTATAGTGTATGAGTATATTGTAAGCAGAGGGCTGTCGTATACCATGCTATATAAGGGATGTTGTGGCGGTTACAGCAGTTGGATACGACAACGCTGTAGTTAAATGTAAATACAGCATCATATTTGCAGTACTTGTCAGTATTACAATAGCTATTACTACTGTGGCTATCATTATTTCCTATAATGAGACTATCAAATAGCTTATCAAACTCTTCGCTTGTCCGTTCTAATATAAGCGGAGTGGATATAACTGTGAGTTCATGGCCCATGGCAGGAAGTATTTCTTTCATATCTTCAACACCGAAGTGTTTATGTTCAAACTCAAGAATACGCATAATGTTTTGTTTGTTGTATATCAGTTGTTTTCACTATTATAGATGGCTGCTGTAAGGGGTAAAGTGTATACAAGCTGACATTCCTTTCTTTTTATTTTGAATTTTTATTTTTAAAATACGTGTTTCATGTACATGTATATATGACAGACTTTAAAATATTCTTAATCATGAGTTGATTCTGCAAAGCCGGTTTTTATATTCATCATTTTGCTGGGAATGCCATATCTATCATCTGTATAAGTCTTGTATCATATGTATGCAGCTTCTTAACTGTTTCATATCCGTGATTGGCGATTTCCATACGTTCATCCTCATGCTTAAGGTAGTAGTCACATTTTGCTTTAAGATCCTCCATGCTTTCGTATGCAACAAGGTCTTTGCCAATTTCAAAGAATTCGGGCAATTCAGCCTGGTAGTTGGTTATAAGGAAGCCACCGCAGCCAAGCACGTCGAATACGCGCAGCGAAAGTCCGGAGCGTATGGATTTGGCGGTTATGTTAAGATTGATTTTACTGTTGTTAAATATAAGCGGCATTTCCTCAAGTGACTTGGCGAAGCCTCTGTTGTTGATATGCGGCATGGATGATGTGTCACTGCCTGTATACATGTCTACATTGAAGGAATCTGATAACATACGCAGGGCACGGAGTCTTTCCTGCTCTGCAACCTTGACACTTATGTAGTGCTGTGCTACAAGTGCTTTGTAGTTACAGCGGGAGTTCTCAGGAAATTCATAAGTTCCTAAGTTGCTTTTTATGAATCTTTCTGCGAATTCCTCAGATATGACATCTTCAATAAAGTTATATCCATATATTTTTAGCTGTGCCTCTATTAACCCATCAACATATCCGTTATCGTATTCGTTAAGTTTTATCTTGTTGTAGTCGCATTTTTCCTGATATGTAGAACCTATAAAGGATATGTCACTTGAAAAGTGCTTACGCTCACTTATGCTGGCATTTTGTATGACCTTGTCAGTTCTTGCTACATTGGTCGCAAGTGGTATATGAAATACATGACCTGGATTATAAGGTGCGAATTCCTTATAAAGCATGCTGTCAAAAAGAAATATACGATTGCAAGGGTTGGATAGTGATTCTGAGTACAGCTCAAGCACGGGACTGTCAACGATAAGACTTATGTATACAATATTTGCTATATTGCATACCTCGGAAAGCCATGGGAAAAAGTTAATGGTGAACACAAAGCTGTAGCCGCCGTCAACTATATCAGAAGCTGTCCGCTTTATACATTCAGATGGAGTAAGATTTTTATTAAATATTTCCATACATTCTTCATGAACGTCAAGTCCAAGTCTTTTGAAAGAATCTATTATGTCAGGTTCGCATATGCTGCCGTATCTGTATATATATATTTCATGAAAAACCTCATTTCATAAAGGCTTAAATTAAATAATAACTGTGCTGTCAAAGTAAACTCTTTATTCTGGCATCTATAAGTGATAAGCTTCCTCTTTAATATTCATACAAGCCTTATATCTTTAATATAAATGTATTTTCGTAAGAAGCAATAGTGGTTGTTTAGATGAGTGGGTTAATTCATAGTAATAGAGTAAAGATTTTGTGCGTTGGATTCATAGTGATTGTTTACGTAACTGGTATTCCATTGTATTATAATTCAGTAAGGTTCTGACATGAGAATGTTATGAGAATATGATAAGAATGTTATAAGAATACCTTAAGAATGTTACGAGAATATCATAATAATATTATGAGAACATCATAAGTATGTAATAAGAATGTAACAGGTGTCATAGACAGATGCTACATGAAAAATGTACAATACTATATGATGGTATACAATAGAAGCAAAGAGGGTGAGAGGAACATGAATATATTATTTTTCCAATGGTTCGCATTCATGCAGAAGGGCATAGAGAATGCATTAAAGAAGATGAATGTAAGCTATGATGTGTTTTACTATGACATGAAAGACTGGGATAATGATGATGAGCTTGAGAGAAAGCTGTCTGACTATCTTAAGAATAGTAATGTTACATATGATGCTTGTGTTTTCAGTGAATTTTATTCCTATGGTATCGGATGTATGCAGCAGATTAGTGTCTGAGTTTAATACAGATAGATACAGGAAGCTTAAGTATATATCATGGGTATATGACTGCCCTGTCAATATAAGAAGGACAGCTGTGTTAAAGAATGACTGCAATATCATATATTTTTTTGACAGAATCCAGGCTGAAAGCTATGCAAAGCAAGGAGTAAGAGGTGCTGGACATATGCCACTTGCTGTTGATACTGATATCTTTGCCGAGGCTATTAATAATGCATTTGGTAATGTTGTAAATAATGTTGCAAGCAATGTTGGAAATTCTTGTATTAGTGATGTTGCATTTGTAGGCAAGCTTTACAGGTCGGATTATCAGTATATAAGCAAGTATCAGGATGAGTATACAAGGGCGTATCTTGAAGGTATAGTATCAACACAGGAGAAGATATATGGGGGATATGTTATAGATGATTGTGTGAATGATAATATTATGAAATGTATCAATGATAACTTTGCAAAGGTATCAGGTGGAACTTATTCTGTTATTAAGCAGGAGGTTACTTATGCGCTTGCAACTGAGGTTACAGGGAGAGAGCGTTATAAGGCACTTGCGCTGCTGCAGAACAGGTGCAGGGTTAATCTTTATTCAACTGATAAGGATGAGAGGCTGTCAGGACTTAACCAGTGTGGTCCGGTGGATTATTATAATCAGATGCCACTTGCTTTTAATCAGGCAAAGATTAACCTAAATATATCTTTAAAGATTATACAGTCAGGGATTCCGTTAAGAGTGTTTGATGTTTTGGGCTGTGGAGGCTTTCTTATAACGAATTACCAGCAGGAGATAGCAGAGAACTTTGAGGATGGAAGGGAACTTGTAATATATGAGGATATTCCTGATCTTATTGCAAAGGTGGATTATTATCTGTCACATGATGATGAGCGCCGAAGGATAGCGTGCAATGGATATGAAAAGGTAAAGAGTGAATGTACATTTGAAAAAAGAATGAATAAAATTTTGTCAGGAATGTTATAATTATGCTTGTATAAAATCATTGATTAACTTACAATAAAGGCATATAAGTAATATCATAAAGCCAGATTATGAGAATTTAGTAATGCATATTGAGAAAGATTATAAGAGGCAGGTTGTACAGATTATGGAAAAGCTTAATTCATTTTATAAAATGCTTAAAAATAATGCAGAGAAATATCCTAATAAGGAAGCTATAATATATGATACTATGACTATTTCATATAGCAAGCTTTTTGAGGATGTATGTAAGAAAGCACTTCACCTTAAGAGATTTACAGGAAATCGTATTGCACTATATGGTCCTTCATCATACAGGTGGATTGTTAATATGTTTGGTATAATACTTGCTGGTAAGGATGTTATGCTTTGTTGATTTCTTCTGCCACAGAATACCCGCAACGATATACTTAAAAAGGTCGGGGTTGACTATGTACTTACATCTACGAATCAGTATATTCTTGCAGATAGTAACGCAATTATGATACCGGATGCCGAAAAGGATGATGTGGAAGGCTTTGTGTATGATGAGGATTCGGCTGTGGAGGGCAATATACTTATGCTTACGGCTGTTCCACAGGAGTGTGATAAAGCAGTAGTCCTTACTGTATCTAATATTTTTAATACTATCAATGAGATTAATGAGTTCTGCTTATGCGAAGAGAATGATAAGGTTCTGGCACAGATAGCACTTCATCATATATTTGGTTATATATATAGTCTTATATGGCCGTTGCATAATGGTGCGTGTGTGTGCATAGGAAGAGGCTTAAGGCATATAGATGCGGACACATATTATTATAATCCTACAATTCTTCCTGGTTCACCATCTATGATAGATTATTTAAAGAGAATCAAAGCATTTAACAACGATTTAAGGACGGTTATTATCGGTGGTGCCAGCTGTCCATTCAGGCTTTTTGAGGCTTTAAGTGACAGGGACTTAAAGGTATATAATGTATATGGCATGACAGAAACATCTGGTGTATAGGAATAAATGATACAATGGACGGTACTTATAAGCTGTTTGGCGAAACGCAGGTTACAATCGCAGCTGATGGTGAGATTCTTGTCAGCGGAGATTGTGTCATGAAGGGTTATGATAAGGATGAAGCTTATACAGCACGTGTACTAAAGGATGGTGTGTATCATACAGGCGATCTTGGAAGGATTAACGAGAAGGGACGTCTTGTGCTTCTTAAGCGCAACCCTGAGATTATTCTTCTTCCAACAGGTGAGAAGATAAGCCGTACAGTTACAATAAGGGAAATCACAGCACTTGATGGCGTTTCAGAAAGTTATGTAACCTTGTATAATGATAAACTCACAGCATTAATAGTACCTATAGATAAGGAAGCAAGGATAGACCGTTTTGTAAGGCTTATCAACAGATATAATGAAAGAAAGGGCTTCCGCTGGGAGATACAGAAGGTTAAGCTTATAAAGGAGCCGTTGCCAAGACTTGATAATGGAGATATAGATCAGGATGCTGTTGATGATTTAATGGTTGATCTGACAGATGTTGGATAGACAGCGCACGTATAAAGGGTGATATCTGGTATGCCGGGGTTAAGAATGACTGGCGTGTGCCGATATATTTATCGTGTATTATGAACCGATAGTAAACATGATGGTATAATAATATTATTATTAGGATGAGAGGTAGTATATCATGGAGGATATAAGAAGTAAGCAGTTAGAGGTGTTAGGAGAAGCTAAGGATTATTGCATGAAGGTGCTTCACAGTATAGATACTGTTATTCCTGAGCTTAAAGGTGATAAGAAGGATGATACAGATGAGTATCTTAGAATGACAGTAGATGCGGTTAACAACACATTAGAGATGTATAACGCAACACGCACGCTTGTAAAGGAACACTCAGATATAGATGAAACAGAGGTAAATAAAGCGGTTTGGAAGCTTGGAGCTGCACTTAAGGGAAGCGTTGATAAAGATAAGGCAGCAGCACTTGAAGACATAAAGGACTTCATAAGGGCTTATGGTGAGGCAGCAAAGAATATTACAGAAGCATAAATACATTTATTTGTCAGTATTGTTGTTTGATTGAATATTAGTTGGTGACAAACGGACGACAGCATATATTCTGTCTGACTTTAGCTTAATTTACGAAAATGAATGTGTGGCTAAATCAGAGGTGAGAGGCATGAGCGGCGGAATTGTGCGTAAAACGCTAAGTTCTTGCAACGAATATGACTTGAATTGTCAATTTTGCAAATAGAGTCAAATTTTCACCATTTCAATATAAAATACATAGGTGGGATTGAGCACGAGTACTCAATCCCACCTTTTTCTGGCTTTTCACTGTATCAACATAGTTGAATTTTAATACTATATTATGTCAAAGACAGCCATAAGGCTAGTGAGGTATTTTAAGAATAATGCGCAAGGAACACTTGAAAGCTGATTGTGATAGTTCTTAGATATTCCCTCAATATCCAGCAACGATTATACATGGATGTATAATCGAGCGAAAACGAAACATGGATGTTTCGTATGAGCGGTTGTGTCCGTAAACAATACCTACATGGAATATCTTAGAAATATCCAATCAGCTTTCTGGTGACTGTAGAATTATTCTTAAAATACCTCACAAGCCTTATGGCGTCTGTTCGTCAATATAAATACATCAATATAAATACGTCAAAATAAATAATATGAATCAACTGTGCTAAACAACAATATTTCAGAAAATTTCCCCACTTTTATTGACATATACCACACAAGAAGTGATACTATAACCTGACAGATAAATTTACATGTTTTGATGGAGGTTAGCATGCTTAAGTGGCTCATGTTAATAGTGTATATTATTCTTGGTACATATATGCTGTGGAGAATGATACACTGGTTTAAGATAGTTATACCACTATTCAAGCATAAGCGTATCCAGGCATTATGGATTGGATTATACTGCATATTTGCATCAACTATATTTTTTGGGGTGTTTCTTCCAAGAAGCAGTATACAGGTAACTATTCACAGAATAAGTAATGTGTGGCTTGGTTTTTTCATATATCTGCTGTTTTTTATGATAATCGGGGATATTATTGTTTTTGTTCTTAAGCGTATGGATAAGAAGAAAAATATTCCAATTCTTCATAAACTGTATGGTGCATTTATAATAGGTATAGCAGTAACAGCTGCAAGTACAGGTTTTTCCGTATATGGACAATACATGCCAGACAGATGACAACAAGAAGCTATGATATAAGAGTGGATAAGCATGTTGATGATATTAGCAGTCTAAACGTGGTACTTGTTGCAGATCTTCACTTAGGTTATAGTATTGGCTGTAGCGATATGGAGAAATGGTAGACAGGATAAATGCAACTTAATCCCGACAGTAGTAATATATGCCGGTGATATTTTTGATAATGATTATGATGCTCTTGATGATCCTGAAAGACTTGTGGAGATTATGAGGAATGTCAGTGCTGCATATGGTTCATACGCTGTGTTTGGAAACCATGATGTTACAGAAACACTTGTCGAGGCTTTTCTACAGCTTCACGTACAAAGGCGTTCAGGGATCCACGTATGGAGACATTTCTTGAGCAGGCGGGTATCAATATAATGCTTGATGAAGTTACCACAATAGCAGACGGAAAGATTAATCTTATAGGAAGGCTTGATGGTGAGAAAGCAGGCGATGGTACAAGCAACAGGAAAGATTTGTCAGAGCTTGTGAAGCGGTGCGACATGTCAAAGCCTGTAATTGTAATCAATCATGAGCCGGATAAGCTGCATGAGACCGCAGCTATGGGAGTTGACGTTATGCTTAGCGGTCATACACATGCGGGACAGTTTTTTCCATTGACTATAATACAACCTTTAGCATGGGAAAACTATTGGGGAATAAAGAAAATAGACAATATGTATAGTGTTGTTACATCAGGTGTAGGTTTATATGGTCCGGCAATGAGAGTTGCAACCGACAGCGAGGTAATGAGCGTAAGGATTAACTTTAATTAGAAAATAAAAGATTTTATTTAAGCTGTGTAATGTTATGGACTATTATATCCTGTATATAAAATATAATCAGAGTGAGGAATAATTGTATTATGAAAGATCTTACAAAAGGGAAGCCATCCGTTCTAATATTATCATTTGCATTGCCTGTATTTCTTGCAAATCTTTTACAGCTTACATATAGTATTGTAGACACAAGAATAGTTGGAACATTTCTTGGGGAAAATATGCTGGCAGCAGTTGGTTCTACAACTACACTCAGTAATCTGATTATAGGCTTTCTTCTTGGTCTGTCCAACGGCTTTGCCATAGTTACAGCACAGAAGTTCGGGGCCAAGGATAAAAGGCAGTAAAGAAGTCTTTTGCAGCTGCGCTTATACTGGGAGTTTCAATTGCTCTTATAATTACAGCAGCAGGACTTATATTTCTTTGGCCAATACTTAAGTTTCTTAATATACCACAGGATTTATCTGGTGAGGCCAGTGCATATATATCAGTTATTATAGCAGGACTTATTGCAACATTTTTATATGATATGTGTGCTGCAGTTTTACGTGCAATAGGTGATACTATAACGCCTCTTATTATTCTGGCAGTATCAGTTATGCTTAATGTTGCAGGGGACATATTCTTTTGTTGTTATATTAAAGGAAGGTGTAAGAGGAGCTGCGATTGCTACGGTGCTTGCACAGTTCATTGCATTTGTTGTGTGTGCAGTATATATGTTTAGAAAGTATGATATATTAAGACTGACAAAGCAGGACTTTAAAGGCATTAAGGGCGGCATGTTTAAGAATATGCTTGGAGGCGGTCTTTCCATGGGTTTTATGAGTTCGCTTGTCAACATAGGTTCGTTAACGCTTCAGACAGCTATTAACAAGCTTGGTCAGGATATTATAGTTGCCCATACCGCGGCACGTAAGATATCAGAGATATTTATGATTATGTTTACAGTATTTGGACAGACGATGGCTACATATTGCGGTCAGAATATAGGGGCTGGTGAAGTGGAAAGAGTGAAAAAGGGCATTAAGCTTTCTATATTTTATACATGTATATGGTGTACGCTTGCCATGATAGCAAGCTACACGATAGGAGACAGGCTTGTTCATCTTGTGACAGGAAGCAGTAACTATGCAGTTATTAAAAATGCTACGGATTATCTTAAGTTTGATTCAATATTTTATTATGTTACGGCAGTTATCTGCATAGTAAGAAATGCCATGCAGGGACTTGGAGAACATATTACTCCTCTTGTATCAAGTTCACTAGAGATGATAGGCAAGATAATAATAGCAGCAACTCTTGTACCTGTTATGGGATATACAGGAGTTATTCTGGCAGAGCCAATAGTATGGTTTATAATGGTAATTCCGCTTTTGATAAAAATATACCGTATGCCTGTGCTTAAGGAGAATTATTAAGAAGTGAAAAATATTGATGAGAACTGTTAGTTCATAATTAGTGTTCATATATGTTTTGACTGTTGCGTGAATACTTTTGCATGAATAATGATAAATAGTTGAAGTTTTATTTTCGGCTGTGTTATTATAAAATGAGTTTGAATATTTTAAACAATCAGTTAATCCATGATTTACATGATAAGAGATGTCAGGCTTAATCCAGTTAGCTTAAGTTAGGTGGATTGCATAGAAATACGAAAGGAATATGCAGAATATCTGCACAGGAAAGTTATGTTATCCACGATAGAAAGTATAAACAATGTAGTAAATGATTTTATATGGGGAGTTCCTGCCATGATATGTATCATAGGGGTAGGACTTTACTTAAGCATAAGAATGGGTTTCATACAAGTTCGCAAGTTTGCTTATGCCATGAAAGTAACAATAGGAAGAATATTCCGTAAAAGAGAGGCATCGGATGGCGCGCTCACACCATTCCAGGCAGTATGTACAGCACTTGCAGCAACTGTAGGACTGGTAATATAGCGGGAGTTGCGGGAGCGATAGCTATAGGTGGTCCTGGAGCTGTATTCTGGATGTGGGTATCGGCTGTGCTTGGTATGTGTACTAAGTTTTCAGAGGTTATTCTTGCAGTACGCTTTAGGGAAACTAATGATAAGGGTGAGCTTGTGGGCGGTCCTATGTACTACATAAAGAATGGACTTAAAAAGCATTGGCATTGGCTTGCATACCTTTTTAGTGCATTTGGTGTGCTTACTGTGTTTGGAACAGGTAATGCTACACAGGTTAACACTATAACCTCAGCAATAGATACGGCACTTTACAATATGAATATTATTGCAGATGGGAATACAACAGTTATATCTACAGTAAATCCTTATAATAGGTATAGTTCTTGCAATAGTGATAGCACTTATTCTCATAGGTGGAATCAAGAGAATAGGGCAGGTTACGGAAAAGCTTGTACCTTTTATGGCACTTATATATATAGTTCTTGCAATAGGTGTTGTTCTTCTTAATATTAAGAATATTCCGTCTGTATTTGTTTCCATATTCAAGGGTGCTTTTAACCCTGCATCAGTTACTGGTGGTGCAATAGGAAGCTTCTTTATGAGTATGAAGAAGGGGGTATCAAGAGGTATCTTTTCTAATGAAGCAGGTCTTGGTACAGGTTCAATAGCACATGCCTGTGCAGATACAAGAAAGCCGGTAAAGCAGGGCTTCTTCGGAATATTTGAAGTATTCGTTGATACTATAGTCATATGTACACTTACAGCACTGGTTATACTTTGCAGTAATGTTCCTGTTAACTATGGAAGTGCGGCAGGAGCAGAGCTTACTATAAGTGGTTTTACTTCAACATATGGTGGCTGGGTATCTGTATTTACAGCGGTAGCTATGTGTTGTTTTGCATTTTCAACTATTATCGGCTGGGGGTTATATGGAACAAGATGTATTGAGTTTCTTTTGGCTCTAGAGCCAATAAGCCTTTTATGCTGTTATACGCACTTGTTGCAATAGTTGGTGCAACTATGGATTTAGGTCTTATGTGGGGAATAGCTGAAACATTTAACGGACTTATGGCTATACCTAACCTTATAGCGGTATTCCTGTTATCAGGTGTTGTTGTCGGGCTTGTTAAGGAATACTTTGCAGGTGAGGGAGCAGAGAGTGTTAAAAGATAAGTAAAATATAAAAATATTGAGCAATAGGTTGATGAAATATCGTACCTATTGCTCTTTTTGTTATCAGGCTGTTATTATTTGTATCAGACGTATCTTTCTGTAAAATGCAGCATATAGGAGAATAATTCATATAGAGAACAGGCGGTTAGTGCGTTAAGATAATAATAGTTTAGAAGGTGATTAATATACGAAATGGAGATAACATATATGAAAGATATTGCTAAAAAGTATGAAAAAAAAACACGTTATAGAGTGCCATAATGTTCCTGATATTGATATGAACAAACAGGATGGCGGATTGCCGCATATGGCAGGTGTGTATACATATCAGGTACGAAGAAGCTGCAGCAGATGGAGATTATACATATAATCATGCACCTATGCTGACTGGGTTTAACAACAGACTGCTGTTATCATATATCAGTGGTAAAAAGGATGAGCATGGGCACCAGATGAAGTTGTGTATACAACATCAGATGATGGAAAAGCATGGGAAAAAGCAAGAGTTATGTTCCCATATATGCTTGCGGATTCTTCTTCATATATAGGACCAGACAAGGAGCTGCTGCCTGAACATGCTAAGATGATAGTACATTCAAGAATGTGTTTTTACCAGGCATCTGACGGAAGGATGCTTGCAACGACATTTTATGGTTTTTCACCAGATTTCCATCGTGCTCCTAACAACGGTTTTGGTATGGCAAGGCTTGTACGTGAAGTATACAGGGATTTTACCCTGTCAGATATGTTTGTTATAAAATATAATACAGCGGGTGGATTCACAAAGGAAAATGCACATTTTATAAACCAGAGGATGACAGTGAAGTAAATATTCCATATTATGATGAGTCAGAGGATAGTGGCTTTATAAAAGCATGCAGGGAACTGCTGTCTGATAAGCTTGTACTTGAGCAGTGGTATGAAGAGGAAATGTATGACAAGAAGCATTATATTCATGGCAGGGCATTATCATTTTATACAGCAAAAGATGGAAGTGTAGTTGGACTCTGCAAGAAGGGCGAGGGCTATATATTTGATAAAGAAGGAAATATAATACTGGACGAAAAGATACCTACGCTTGTTACGAATACTGCCAAGGTATGGGGACAGAAAACACCAGATGGGGATTATATTATATGTTATAATCCGACTACAGACAGCTCACACCGGTGGCCGTTAGCAGCCATGAGAAGCAGCGATGGAAGAGAGTTTTTTGATTATGAAAGACAGTTATTCCAGAGATTCCACCATACAGATATGAGGGGCATATTAAGAATCTTGGTGCACAATATATGAGAGGAATCTGTGATTACAATGATGCTTTCGATAAAAATGTGTGGATAACATACAGCTGCAACAAAGAAGATATATGGATAAGTAAGATAGCCGGGATAACATCAGATAATATAAGATAAAAGTATTCTGTTATGTCTCCACTCTGGGGCAGTGTTAAAGAGATGAAGCTTTTTATGGGAGGTTGTTGACAGGGATGCATGTGAGCGTGCAATTATAGAATATTTTCCAGATGTATGTGAAAATGTATCTGTAAAGCTTGATGTGAAAAAAATATCTGATGATAATGGTGTCATGGTTGTGTTTTATAATGCAGCTGGCGATATCATAAAAGAAACAGTATGCAAGGAAGGCGTATGTATAGCAGCGTGCAGTCAGGAAGAAATTCAGCAGGAAAATGTGGAGATTCATCGAGTTGCTGTATATTCTAAAGAGAAGCTTGCACTTAATACGCTGTCAGATGATGGAAGACTTGGAACCCTTTCTGATATGGCATATGCAGATAGAAAAGATTATTATACGGAGTTTTGTGTAAGGTTCATAAGCGAATAATATTGATTATAAAACAAATATAGAGTACACTATTATAAATAGTTTGCGTGGAATATATGACAGATTATATGACAGCGGCCAGTAAGAAAAAGCAGGAGATATGTTATGTTAAAGATAGATGCAAGAAATCCAAAGGAATCGGCAAAGGATTATGTGGTTAGACAGCTTGTATACAATATAATTCATATAAATCTTATTCCAGGACAAAGAATAGATGCAGATGAGCTGAGCAGTCAGCTAAATGTAAGTAAGAATCCTGTCAGAGAAGCTGAATTAGAGCTTTCACAGACACGTCTTATAGAGATTAAACCTAAAATAGGTGTTTTTGTGTCATATATAGACACTAAGATAGTTGATGAGGTGCGGGAATTAAGGAGTGTTCTTGAATCAGAGCTTGCAAGGCAGGCGTGTGATATTCTCACAAAGGAACAGATAGATATATTGTGGGAGAATGTTGCACTCTGGCAGATGTATATGAAGCGCAATGATGAAGAAAAAATATTCCAGCTTGATAAGGAATTCCACAAGAAGATGTATGAAATGTGTGGTAAAGATTACTGGTATGAACTGGTTAATAATATATCACCACATTTTGACAGAACAACAATATTAAGCTTCAGATGCAGGGAGGTTGGCCGTATATTAACAGACCATGAAGAACTTGTATCAGCACTAGAAAATAAAGATAAGGAAAAGGCATATGAGATATCAAGACGTCATCTCACACGTTATACAGAAAATATAGCTTCTATAAGAGAGAGTTATAAAGAATATTTCACGGGAGTATAGCATCATAATATATATGGTTATCATATGCAGAAACGGAGGTTAACATGGCACATTTAACGATAAACTTTAGATCAAAGGCACTTGGATGCCAGTTATGCTGGATGTTCTTATGCCACAGGCAGGGGAGGATATAAAACACTGTATCTTCTGCATGGAGCTGGCGGAGATCATACAAGCTGGATTCTTAATACAAGGATAGCAGATTATGTTAATAACAGGAATATAGCGGTTGTTATGCCATCTGGTAAGAATAGATTTTATGTTAATAATGAGTATGGAAAGAACTTTTATACATACATAACTGAGGAGCTTGTGAGCCAGTGTGAGCAATGGTTTGATATAAGTCGTAAAGCAGAGGACAGATATATAGCTGGTATGTCAATGGGCGGATATGGAGCAGTATATGCAGGACTTAAGAAACCATCTATGTATAATACCGTATTTTCATATTCAGGACTTCTTAATATACTTGAGCGTTACGATAAGCCGCAAGGTATAGATATGTTTCCAGTGTTTGGAACAAGGCAGCAGCTTATAGATAATAATTATGATCTATATACACTTATTAATCAGGCAGAGAATGTGCAGACAAAATATGTAATAGCTTGTGGAACACAGGATCCAAGAATACATATGAGCAGACAGCTTAGTGAAGCACTTACTAATGGCGGAATACCAAATGTATATAGGGAAGTCCTGGAGCACATGATTTTGCATACTGGATTATTGTATAGAACAGACAGTTAAGTACATATGTGGGAGGAATCATTATGGCAGTAATGGATATAAATGTATTTTCAGTTATGTTAAGGCATGGCATGGATGTGACAGTTGTTCTTCCTGATGATATTGATGATGAAGAGCAGCTTAAATGTGTATGGCTGTATCATGGTGGAAGCGGTGATAACACAGAATGGCTGTATCATACAGCACTTGTTGATACAGTTGAGAAAAGACATTTTGCAGCAGTTCTTCCGAATGTTGATGAGTCCTGCTTTGTTAATATGAATATAGGAAACAGATATGAAAGCTATGTTGCAAAGGAGCTTCCATCAATAATATGGAATATGTTTAAGTGTATATCTGACAAAAGAGAGGATAACTATGTGTCAGGATATTCAAATGGTGGATATGGCTGCTTCATACAGTTCTTAAGTACCCACAGATTTTTTCAAAGGTGGGAGCGTTTTCGGCAGGTGATAAGGCTGATTCAGCATATGTAAATGATGGAAGTACAAAGGCTAAAGGAAGAATCAATCTTTTTGGAGATGGAGATATACATAATACAGATTATTGTCTTACATATCTTGCAGACAAGCTGATTGCGGCTGATACAGATATTATACCAGACGTATATCACGCATGCGGAGGCAGAGATCCATGGCTTGATATGAATCATATTGTAAGAGATTATTTTCTTGAACATAAGGATGTGTATAAGAATTATGTGTATGATGAGATAGAGGAACTTGGGCATGAGTGGCGTTTCTGGGATATAGAGCTTAACAGGTTCCTGGATTATGCCGGTCTTAAAGAAGTAAGACCAGCAAAGGTCTAGATAATCTTATTTTATGATGTGCGTAAGCGGTAAGTGAAAGAAGATGTAAAATGAAAAAATACATAGTTAAAGATATTGAAGAGCCGGACTTTGGATGTGAAGGTCTTTTGGATGGACAGGTTATAACTGATAAAGTTATACTTGAGGCAGAGAATGGAGATATTATTAGTATTGATGCAGCAGATGCGTATCTGTACGAGAAAGATATCAATGTTGGTGATAGTGTCTATATAGATAAATCAGCGGAAAATGTTATAACAAAGTGTTAATGACATTCAATAAAAAATTAATTGGTATAAAATAGCTACAAATAGTAAAAAGAATATTATTTGGAAACGGAGGAGTATTATGGTTAAAGTGACACTTGGAAGCACAGGAATAACAGTTAACAAAAATGGTTTCGGAGCGCTTCCAATACAAAGAATAAGTCATGAAAGTTCGACAGATATATTAAGGAGAGCTTATGAGGCTGGCATAGATTTCTACGATACAGCGAGATTTTATACTGACAGCGAATGCAAGTTAGGGGAGGCACTTTCTGATGTGAGGGAGCATATATACATAGCTACAAAAACTGCAGCAAAAAATGCGAACGAATTCTGGAAAGACCTAACTACAAGTCTTAATAATTTAAAGACAGATTATATTGATATATATCAGTTCCATAATCCGGCAGTTTGTCCAAAGCCAGGTGATGGCAGCGGATTGTATGAAGCTATGTGCGAGGCTAAGGAACAGGGCAGGATAAGACATATCGGAATAACTAACCACAGACTTAATGTTGCTAATGAAGCTATAGAGTCCGGGCTTTATGAAACATTACAGTTTCCTTTTAATTATCTTGCAACAGAAAAAGAGCATAAGCTGGTTGATGACTGCAGAAAGCATAATATGGGATTTATAGCTATGAAAGCACTTTCTGGAGGACTTATAACTGATTCAAAGGTGGCATATGCATATCAGGCTGAATATAATAATGTGCTTCCAATATGGGGAATACAGAGAATGTCAGAGCTTGAGGAGTTTATAAGCTATATAGATAATCCACCAGTTATGGATGATGAGATAAAGTCAGTCATAGAAAAAGATAAGAAAGAGCTCTCAGGCAACTTCTGCCGTGCTGCGGTTATTGTATGCCTACATGTCCGGCACATATAGAGATTAACAACTGTGCAAGAATGTCCCTTCTTCTTAGAAGATCGCCATCAGAGCTTCAGCTTACAGAGGCTGTACAGGCAAAGATGAAGAAAATAGAAGATTGTATCGACTGTGGACAATGTAAGGCACACTGCCCATATGGACTTGATACGCCAAAGCTTCTTCGTGATAACTATAAGGATTATATCGAGGTGCTTGCTGGCAAACCGCTGTAATATTAAAAAGGTATATGATTATAAAAATCAGCACATAATACATATGCATCATGAAGCGTTTTTAATGCATCAATGGATGGCAGGATTTATTTCTGGTATTCATATCTGAAGTAAGCATGTTAGGAAAAGAGGTATATGTATGTTGTTGACAGAAAAAGAAATGACAGTATTAAAGGACCTTCAGACACAGGAGAAAAAGCTGTGTTGATAAGTATGAAAAGGTATACAGGTCTTGCAAAGGATGAAGAGTTAAAAGCAGCTTTTTTGGTGAACTGAAAGAAAAAAGGAGCAGGAGCACTATAAGACAATAAGTGGAATGTTAAATGGTGATGTGCCATCCTGTGATTGCAATGATACGGCAGGAAAGGATTATAAGCCGGAAGGTCATTATTCAAAGAGTGAAGCTTCAGAGGATAAAACTAATGACTGTTTTCTTGCTACAGATTGTATAGGAACAGAAAAACTGGTATCTGGCGAGTATAATACTAACGTATTTGCATGTTGTGCATCAGATATAAGAAAGGTACTCGCTGATATTCAGATAGAAGAACAGAATCATCCGAAATGCTTATAAGTATAAGATGCAAATGGCATGCAGTAGTTGAAAGTGCGAAATATTCAGAACATTTAATACAATAATCAAAATATAATAAGGTGCATGAACAATTGTTGCAATTTCATGGCACTTTATTTTTA
>ENA-OQIG01000654-OQIG01000654.1-human-gut-metagenome-genome-assembly--contig:-NODE-654-length-18711-cov-2.022385_pt1 | contig 18711 bp, 19 predicted proteins | sample MGYA00242576_ERZ504741 | MGnify/ENA primary metagenome ERZ504741 (study PRJEB26092, sample SAMD00036436) | human gut metagenome | host: Homo sapiens | study: EMG produced TPA metagenomics assembly of... | reverse complement strand
CCGGAAGGACGAAGAAGACAAGGAACTCTACCACGCACGGTAGTCAACTTTCAGCATATCGACACCGACTATCTCGCCAAAGAAATACAACAAGCGACTTCGCTGACCGAAGGAGATGTAAAAGCGGTCCTCGAATCACTGAGCCACTTTATGGGATCACGCCTCCGGGAAGGGGAACGTGTTCACCTCGACGGCATCGGCTACTTTCAGGTAAAGCTGAACAGTCTGGAACCGATCACCTCGCCCAAGCTGAAAGCAAACCAAATGAAACTCAAAGCAAACATCGGCTTCAAGGCGGATAAAAAACTGAGAAGTTCGGTGAGTGTCGTCAAAGTGGAACGCAGTAAACTGAAGTTACACTCAGTGCCACGCTCCAACGAAGAGATAGACAGACTGCTGACCGCGTATTTCAGTAATAACCAAATACTGACCCGCTCGGACTTTCAAGGACTTTGCAAACTTACGCTTACCACTGCCGCCCGACATATCAAACGGCTGAAAGAAGAAAAGAAGTTGCAGAATATCAATACTCGTCAGAGTCCGGTTTATGTTCCGATGCCGGGGTATTATGGTAAGCCGGAAGTAGAAGACACCGTAAAATAAGGGAAAGACAGAAAAATATGGCTTCAATAAGGGTGAGAGATGCTGCATCAGAACAAGAAAAGCAATGAGAGATGTCCTCTATCTGAACATGTGCAATTTTTGCACATGTTGAATCCTTCACCAATTCTTCCGACTTATAGATGTTATTAACATGCTTCACTATTGAAGTTCTGTCCGTTTGGAACAATTCTGCCATTTGAGCCTGAGTCAGCCACACTGTTTCATCCTCCAACTTCACATCAATCGACGTTTTCCCGTCTTTTGTCTGATAAATGACAATATTACCTCTATTGTCCATGAAATGCCTCCTTTTTTATGCATTGCGCCCGTCCATTGCCTTGGTTAGCAATGGACGGGCGTACAAATGTAATACTTTAAAAAAGAAAAAGGCGACATAACCGGCCTTTTATTCGACCGGACAAACCCATAATTGACTCTTATATTAAAGCGATTGATTCAATAAAGTTATAATCGAACGTGCCGGAATCCGGACTGTTCTTCCACTCTTCACTTTCTCAACGGGTAGCAGATCTTCTCCTTCTACATCCGAAGTGCGATACACCTGCCATCGAGTTTTCTTGCCATTTATCTTATTGATTGAAAACTCTTTGTCTTCCTGCGCATAGTTAATGAGAACAACAGCGTATGAGCCGTCCGCATTTTGATAAGCAGAACACATCAGTCCTTTTTGGTCCGTATCGCCTCCGGGGATTAAATTCCCCGCTTGATCGAAAGCAGAAACCGACAGGCGGACAGCTCCCGGACGGATGAAGCGACTATAATTACCCAAAGCCCACATGAGTTTGGAGTCTTCTACCCGACCATCCTTCAAGTCATCATTCGTGTATTCCCGAATCAGCCCGTCTTTATAATCGCCGCCGATGGCACGCCACCACTGCCAGCTCTTCGCTCCCGCATATACGATGTCATGATGGATGATACGGGCAACGTAAAGTGCTGTCTTCATCGTACGGTCGAAGCCGTGACCGCCGCCTATCTCTTCGTCATTCCCCATGATACAGGTTTCTGACTGCCAGAAGCCGACGTTGTATTTATCCAGAGCTTCACGCAGTTGGCAGCGCATGGCACGCAGTTCACTCAGAGGAGTCGTTGTCCAGTAACTATGACCAAGCATCAGTCGGGGCACATTGGGCGTATCACCCAAATACGTATCCACACTGTCCGGGCAGAAGAAAGCCTGAATCTGATAGCCACGCTGCCAGTCCGTCTGATGGGTACGGAGCATACAGCGATAGTCCGAAGACTCGTTCACCATAATCTGTGTATCCATTTCCGGTTCACAAACTCCCGGCTCAGCAAACGGACGGTCCGGGCTACTTCCCGATTGGTTGCCGGAGAGCCTTCCTGCTTCGGTCCTACCCAGTTCCAATGCCCGTCCGGTTCGTTGAAAGGACAGATATAGTTGAACTTTATTCCGTCGTGCTTCTCTATTCCTTCTACTACATCGGCCAGGAAACGGGCATATTTCTCGTAACATTCCGGCTTCAGATTGGCGGTTCCTCCACGACCGGTATTGGTAGCCAGACCGTTCTGAGTATAATATACGGGAGGGGAATTCAGAAATGCGAGGAATTTAGTGACGCCCCGTTCTTTTGCCAGTTTCAGAAGTTGCGTTGCCCCTGTTGCTTGTTCCAGTCGTAGGTTCCGTCGGCTTGCAGAAACATTCGGTACGCATCCACGAAGAACCGATCTGACTGGCTTCCCCTTGTTCCGTACTGCCGCCCCGACGTTGAAACGCCACAGAGACAAGCCGATTCCTTTCGGTTTTCCATTCGCATCGTTCTCTGTGCTGAAAAGCCAGTCGGCTATCTGGTTTTGTTTCTCCTGCGGCCACAAGCCAAGGATATGCATACTCCAGGCATCGGAAGCGCCGAAGTGTTCCATTGTCTGCAGAGGTTTGTCCACTTCAATCTGATAACGCAGGTCGGGGGCGGGTTGGGAACATCCGCCTACCATACCTATATATAAAAAAGCTAAGGCGACTGACAGTAATTTATAGTTCATCGTGAAATTTGTTTTTTATAATTTTTAAAGTGATAGTACAAAAATACGTGATTACGGCTAACTTTAGGGAATACAAAACGACCAAAAACTACCACAAATCTTGCAATGTCACAAATTATAAGGCTGAATAAAAACAAACTGGCAGGTTTAAGAATTCCTTAAACCTGCCAGTTATTATTTCATCGACTTAAAGCAACACCTTTTTCTACCTTGCTGATAACCTAATTCAGTTACCAGATTTATAAGCTCATTTAGTTGCTACCTGCATCTTCATCCTGATAGGTAAACGTACCCACCATCTGATAAGTCTTGCCATCCGCAGTATACTTATAATCTACATTAAAGACTTTCGAGTTCTGATTATAAGTACATGTACCATCAATCAAGTCAAAGTCCTCCCATGCCGAGATAGTGACATTGTTACCAGCATCAACTTTCAGTACAACAGCATGTTTCTTGATATTGGCAGTTGTTTCTGCCTGTTGCTCGTTATAGAAACGCACTGCATTTTCTTCTGTAGCTTTCAATGTTCTGACTATAGTAATAGAAGTGGATGCAACTATTTCATCATTACTATCCAGTTCGTGCCGAAGAGCTTTGAAGATGTAATTACCTGAGTATTTATTTACCAGATTGAAGGATACAATAAGTGCCGAGTCCTTCTGGTTGATCTCATAACCGGCAGAAGAAGAAGCAATCTTGAAAGTTATCGCATAGAGCGAATCGCACTCCAGACCTTCTGTTTTAACTTTAAAGGGAACTCTCGCATAAGTTTCGCCGGCTTTCAATGTAGTAGTATAAGAAGGTACCTCAAAAGCACTGGTAGCAAGTCCCTGATATTTGATATCAGTCGCAAGGAACTTGAACTTTTTATTATACCAGTCAATTACACTGTTATGGCTTTCCAGAGTCACATCCACATTCCCGTCAATCAAAAGAGAGCCACTTACACCCACTGTAATGAATCCTTCCTGCACTTCACTGCTATAAGCAAGTTCTTTAGTCACAAGATTGCTGGAAGCGCCGATCAGATAGAGTGTCTTCTTATATTGCTCCTTATCAAGCGGGCTTTCATAATCACAGCTACTTAAAACGACCAATAACAAAAGTATCGGATATAGTATTTTATTGATATTCATAACAAACGTTTTTTACTTAATTATTAATTCTGTACTTCGTGTGCAAAATTACCATCCCGGATTCTGAACCAGTTTCGGGTTCTTATCCATCGTTGTACGAGGGATAGGCAGGAAGTAATCTTTATAAGAGAATACACGATGCGAACGAGTATTATTGATCACTGTTTCCGTATGGAATGCTTTACGGTCTGTGCTACGTGCAGCAATGTTCATACCTGTTACAGGCTCATTGTATGCATCGATTGCATCTCCCCATCTACGCAAATCGTGATAACGTCTGCCTTCACAGAAAAACTCCACCCGTCTTTCACGCTTAATCAAATCCCGCATCGTAGTCACATCCCTTGCATCATCCGCTGTAATGCCCGGCAAACCGGCTCTATAGCGAACCATATTAAAGTATTTCACCATCTCGTCTACATCACGGCTCACTGTAATCCCATTCTCTTCGTCGGTATATGTATTACTTCCCAACTCATTCAATGCTTCCACATAGTTGAGCAGCACCTCTGCATAACGCATGATCGGGAAAGTTTTCGACTTCATCATACCTTTCAGCTGATCCTCTACATAATGAATGTACTTCTTGCAGGTAAAACCAGTGTGGTTATAATCTTCAGGATGATCGGACGACGGTGCAGCAGTACCATTAGCATAGTAAGTAACTGTCTGCTTAGTCTGATTACCTTCGGTTCCGATGTAAGAAAGTCCGCTCCAGTAGCAATGGTTAAAACCTACGCTGGCATAGAAACGCATTTCCATCTTATCAAACATCTTAGCAGCATCGGACGGAAGTGTATAGTCAGAGAAAGACTGTGAACTACCACCAATGGCTTCCCAGTAATTTGTGGGATAAAGTGGTGAGTTATTGATGTCGCTACCGTCTTCCATACGGAAAGCTTTCACAGTCGCATAAGTAATATTCAACCATTACCACCACCCAGGCTCGTAGGAGTAGCAATCCATGCCGGAGAGTCGCCAGCTGTACTAGAGTAGCCGCACATATAAATAAACTCGTCATTATTATAAGCCGGAGTTTCACCATTGAACATAAAAGCATAAGAACGAAGCGCATCTATACCTCCCGCTCCATTAGGATAGTTTTCGTCAGGCACATTCTCCGGTAGCGGTTTTGTGTCTAGTTTTCTCTCAACAGTGTGCAGCTTATATTTAAAGCTACCAGCTTCCGAACCCTTAATCAAACGTTTGGCAAGAAGAGCGGCTGTTCCCCATTTGGATTCGTCTTTGACTTGAGGCATAAAGTTGGTACCGTCCGAACGCTTCCAATCAGCATAAAACTCATTTCCGTTGTACCAAGGACTTGCTTCGATCAGTCTTACTCTTCCCATCAATGCCAATGCCGCTCCCGAAGTAGGCAGATTGACTAGGGTAGACGTACGGCTGGAAGGAAGATATTCGTATGCTTTCTCGAAATTCTCGCAGATATAGTTAATACAATTCTCGTATGTCTCTCTTTCCAATGACATGCTTTCCGCACTGGCATCCACATCATAAGCCATCTCAGGCACAATGGGCACAGGTCCGTAAGCCTCTACCAGTTATAATAGAAATAAGCTCTCAAGAAATAACAACGTCCCATAAAGTCACGCAAATCGCTCGTAGTAATATCCTCACATTCATTGATTCTTTCCAAGACGAGGTTGGCTTTACGAATACCTTTATACCAAGTACCATAGTTATTATAGAAATCACTCTGTGGAGTCACTTCGTCCACCATCAGCTGGATAGCTTTATGACGGGAGTCATTCCATGATGTAAAGTTCTCGTCCGAAGCTCCCTGATAAGGCGACCAAGCATTGGTCCACAAGTCTCCTTCATTAGGTAATAACTTTCCGGCACCATTGATATATTCTTCCAGATATTCCTTACGTTTAAATACAGAGTCTAGCTCAAAAATCTCATCGAAGTATGAGTCTACATCCAGGTAGTCGTCACAGGAGGTAAACATACTTCCTGTGCAACACATCAGTGCCATAGCGGCTATGCAATATATTTTTCTGAAATTCATAATTATACGATTTATGATAATGTTACAATTGAAACGGGATTAAAACGTCACATTAAGCTGAAGGGTGAATTTCCGTTGCAGAGGATACACGGCACCGTTTGACGATGCCTGCTCCGGGTCCCAAAGTTTCACCTTATCCCATACGTGCAGGTTTTCGCCTACAAGGCTCAAGGTAGCGTTCTGTACACTAATCTTATCTCGCAACCATGCGCTGGTGAATCTATAAGACAACTCGATATTTTTCAATCTGAAATAGCGGCCATCTGCCAACCAAAAGGTAGATGGGCGGTTATTGTTCTTATTCTCACCATAAGTCAGACGCGGGAAACGCGCGTTCGGATTTTCCGTACTAGCGTCACCGGAATATTCTCTCGGTGTCCAGCGATTCTTTTGATCAGCTACAATGTTAAGTACATTGCCTCGCGTTTCCCAAGCAAACGGATAGTATCCTGACCCCCCATAGAAATATTGCACTTTACCTACACCTTCAAAGAAAATGCTGGCAGTAAACTGTTTGTATCTGAATTCAGCAGCAAAACCATACTGAAGAGTCGGAGTATTCGAATAGGATAACGGTACAATATCATCATCATTGATAACACCATCACCATTGACATCTTTATACTTAATGTCACCTGGACGCACATCAGAAGAATAGGTTTGAACAGGACTACTTTCAATATCTGCCTGATCTTTGAACAAACCTAAAGATATCAAACCGCGTTGCACTCCATAAGGAACGTCTACAAAAGACTGATAAGGATATACTACGCCTGATTGCTCCCAATAGGTTACGTTATTGCGGGCGAATGTCCAGTTGCCACGAACTGTCATTCCAAAATCTTTGGTGAAATTATGGTTGAACGTTATGTTTCCATCAAATCCCCATGATTCCATTCCACCGATGTTGGTATACGGATTGGTTACAAAACCTGCTTCTTCAGGAATGTTGGCACGTTGCTGGAAGATACCTTTGTTTTTATCCTTAAAGATGTCGGCAGTCAGTTCCACTTTGTCATTAAACATTTTCAGGTCTACACCAATATCCATTTTGGTTGTCTCTTCCCAGTTCAAGTCATTGGCACCTACGCGGCTCTCGCCAACGGTGCTACCAGGCCATGTTACTGAGCTATAATCGGTAGACACAGTAGAAAGGTACGGGAAGCGGATTTTCTTGATACGGTCATTACCTACTTTACCCAAAGAAGCTCTGAGTTTGAAGAAATCGAGGAACGGAAGTTTTTCACGCGTCCATTCATACTGAGTAGCACCCATCCCAAAGCTACTGCCGGGAACCACCCGTAGCGGTTGCCTTTCTTGAATTGCTCGGAACCGGTATATCCTACATTGAATTCAAACATATAAGTATCCTTATAAGAATAAGTAGCACGAGCAGAAATAGCCTGATAACGTTTAGGAATGGAACGAATTCTTTCATCCAATGTGGTGTCGTCATCATCATTATTCAGATAAGAGTCTTTATTTTCCTGACGGTAGGCATTAAGTAATCCGGTCACACGATGGTCTTCGCCAAAGATTCTTTCGTAATTGATATTTCCTTCAAAATAATACTGACGGGCAATGCGGCGATAATCGCTGTAAGTCATATCAGTAGCACTCGATGTACGTTTAGAGATCAATGCTCCATTCTGCTTTCTTCCTGTGGCGTAATATAAGTCGGAGTCTTGGTACGATACTGGTCAAAGTAGCCGGTATAGTTAAATGAGAATACGCCTCTTGCAGACAATCCTTTTGTGATGAAATCCAACTTCTGATTCAGACTGGCATTCATACGGGTGGCCTGTGTTTCACTGATCTTATACCCTGTATAGTTCAACTGTACATAAGGAGAAACCTCATCCGAGTTTCTACCAAATGATGGAAGAGTACCATTGGAGTATTTCACCGGAACGATTGTTGCCGGAAGATTAGCTTGCGCCGACCATAATGCATTGTTATTATCACCATATCCCGGAGAATTACGTTTAGTGATAATCGTTTCCATATTCAAAGAGAGTAGAGTTGTTTTAGTCATATTGGCGTCTACGTTCGCTCTGAAATTATATTGATGGTAATCCACATTAGTATTATGTTTACTTACCGACTTATCTTGTTTGAAAACAGCTCCTTGGTTCATGATACCCATACTTACATAATAACGTGCATTGGTACCACCACCAGAAAGACTCAGGTGATGTTGATTGTCAATCACATAGTCATTCAGAATCACATCTCTCCAATTCACATTCGGATAAAGATCCGGATCGAGACCGGAACGGAACAGTTGGATTTCAGAATTAGTATAAATCGGATTCTTACCTCTGACAACACGTGCTTCATTAGCAAGGTTGCATAGCCCACTGCATCTACATACTCCGGCATGCGGGGAGAATAGGAATATGTGGCATTTGTCTTGAAGTTAACAGTTAACTTACCGGCTTTACCTCTCTTGGTAGTTACAATTACTACGCCATTGGCACCACGCACACCATATACGGCAGTTGCCGAAGCATCTTTCAAAACTGAGAAACTTTCAATATCGGCAGGGTCAAGTGTATTCAAGTCTCCTTCCACACCGTCAATCAAAATCAATGCTGAAGCGTTTGCACCAAATGTACTGATACCGCGTACCCAGAACTCAGAGAAGTTATTGCCCGGCTCACCACTACGAGTCACACCAATGATACCCGGCACACGACCTTGAAGCATATTGGATACAGAAGTGGCGGGAACCTGCAACTGTGCCGGATCAACAGAAGTAATAGCTCCTACAACAGAAACTTACGCTGAGAACCACGACCTACTACCACTACTTCATCCAAACTACTGATACTTTGTTTCAAGACAATAGTCTCACGCTCTTTAGACTCTGTTATTTTAACTTCTTTATTCTCAAAACCTACATAAGAGAAAACAAATGGTAGACTTGGGAGGAATATTGTTTAAACGGAACTTTCCATCCAGATCAGTAATTACACCAATGGAGGTTCCTTTTACAGCAACACTCACGCCTATAAGTTCAAATCCATCTTCACCGATGACAGTACCGGAATATGTCAACCCTCCCTGAGCGTATGCCATAGAAGAAAAGAGACTGCATATTATAAATAAGATGCTTATTATTTTTTCATGATTAAATTCTGATTAATGTGTTTATTCTATTGAATACTTTCTTAATGCCGGCTCGTAGCGCATAGCAATCCAGTAACCACCATTCCCGTCATAGCTAATATCTTGAGGTCCATTAAATAAAGCAATATCAGGTGAACCATCATCGGTTCCATGTACAGTGGATGTACCCAATACAGTAGTTACATATCTTTTCTCCATATTCTCATCATAAGCGATTTTACGTATTACGTGACTATTATCCCCCTGACAAACGAAAATATTACCATCTTCATCTATTGTAAGACCACGTAAATACTGGAATTTTGCTTCATCAGCCAAAAAACCGTCTGTAGTTCCTGTATTATTCTGGTTAATCTGCTCGTAAGCATGTGTACCATCTTCTTTTACCCAAACTTTCAGAATCTTATTTTTATCAGTAGTTACATAGAAACAATCTTCAAAAGCACTATAAGCAATGTAAGCAAAAGGACCACCACTAAAATCATTATGTTCAAACAAAATCTCATTATGAGTCGGATTATCTACTTCAATACGTCCCAAACGACCATTAGCCGTTACATAATACAACCATTGATTATCACCATTCAAAGCCACAGCCCAAACATCGGTACCTGAACTGATATCACTTAGTCGAGAAGGAACCCATGCCTGCGATTTCTTATAAACATAAACGGTATTAGCACCATTAATAGTAGCACCATAAGCCAATGTTTTATCATTAGATACCGCCACTTTCCCAACCACAGGACCGCTTTGGATAGTAATTACAGCATCTTCGTCTATAGAAATATAACGCACACTATTATTATTCCATGCCTGACCTACAATACCCGACTGTTCATCAATGCAAGCTACACCAAACATCTGCCCAAAAGTTGCCTCAGCCAGACTTCCATCTTTACCGGCACCATCAGCTTGTACAAAATCACCGGCAATAGTAGATACATTCTCAGAAACAGAATACTTAAAAGTCTCATCAGCCACCACAGTCTGATCATTCACCTTAACCGTAATCTTATTGAAACCTTCTGCCTGACGTGGTGCCATACAATAAATCGTAGTATTATCTACTCCCACTACGGCAGCCTTGTTCTCCTTTTCCATATTATCAGTAAATAATACGGTTACCGCAGATTTGTCATTTCCAAAGTTATTACCTATAATAATCACTTTCTCTGCTACCCGACCGGTGTCCGGCGTAAAATAGTCAATAGTGACAGGTTTGTTCGGGTCATAGGATCCGTACCTGATTCCTTGTTGTCATTACAGCACATCAGCACCAACGACAAAAACCCTAATAAGGGAAGAAATAGTCTTTTCATAACGTTTTTCTTTTTACATATTAAATTATTGGTTCACTAAAAATTCTTTATTGGCATATCAGCGTTATAAACGCAGGAAGATAAAACAGCACATATAATCAGGAAAAAGACATCGATTGACGAATGACTTTAGTTTTTAAAGATTATATTAGTTTTCATTTTCATAATATTAGTTTATTTCGTTGTTATCTACAGCAAAGATACGAATGAGTGTAGATTTTACATTATAAAAATCATTCAAAAAACGTAGAGAATCATTCATAAACGATTTACACACGTTGGCTGCAAGAAACACAACTCCTTTCTTCCTCTTTAACAGGACTTTATATGAATATGAATAATATAGATCGAGTTTAATAATCTATAGAGTAGATATTCAATGATGACGGACTACCTTTATACAATGTCTCTACATTTATTATTAACGGTGCCGAATTATCGGAGTTATAGCATTGAATGACTACTTCACCCTTTTTATTCGTTTTCACATTCGGATTCCAGTATAGTGTGCGGCGAGAATCTTCCGTATAGAGAGGAGCACCATCAGGATAAGCTGGTGAATAAAATTCCAAGGGCTCATTATATCCTTGTATATAGGTATGACGAATCCCGCGCCGGGCTTTATAAGTTTTGTTCGGGTCCCAGTCATCAATCGTAGTGATGGAGCAAACTACTACTGACGATTTCTGCAACGGACCTTTCTTCATAGTCTTTCTATCTTTCTCACCCCAAAGTGCATCTGGTCCGGAATCCGCACCTATAGCATCCTGCAAAGACAAATCACTCAAATCTCCATCCTGCCAGCGACCACTCCAAAAATTATTTGCTGTAAATTTCGTCACTCTATTACTCTGCTTGTTCATCACAAAAACAGATTCCCCCCTGCCTGATCATAATAAAGCATGATAGATTTAATAGCATCCACATCTTTGTCCAACACATAATCCGTTTTACCATAAGATAAAACCCCGCCGTTGACTATAAATAAAACTCTTGAGTTATTATAGTGCAGGCTCAGCGAATCACTCAATCTGAAATTAGGATTTAATTCCTTCAACAGCATAGGCAGATTGTACACCGCTTCTCCTTTATCACGCTATTTTATCTACCACCTGCGTTATATTATAATAACCCAGAATCTCTTTTTCAAAGCGTTCAGTTTGCTTCAATAACAAGTTCAGACGCTTGGCGTTCACCACCACTTCATCCAGCAATGATGATCCGGTCCGAATACAGAATCTTTATAAGCAATATCCAAGGTGTCCAACAACTGTTTCAAATCACCCGCCTCTTTCCATTCCGGATTCAGCTCATAATAATCAAGCTTCCGTAAGGAAGGCTCAAAATTACGGAACAACTTCACGACTGCCTGCTTGTTCCACTTCTTTCCCTCGTTCCGTGTCTGTATGAGAGCATCCATAGAACCGCTAAAACCATCTACCGGCGCACTAAAATACCCCAATGAATCCGTTTTTGTCATACCTGCAATAGAGACCGAATCCCTGCGCGCAAGAATACTCACCCCGACATTCCGTAACGCCTTACCGAAATAAGATTCGACCTGTCCATACAGGGTCAGCGAGGTCTCCGGAAGATACCGAGGCAAGAAAGGACGTTTACCTATCAGTCGGGAAAGGTCATACTTCCGCCAGCCACGTACCAACAGAAGGACATCCAACATTTTGAAACGTTCGGCAGACTGGTTCTCAAAATAAAAACCGGGTTGATGAATATAGCCTTTCAGATCGGAGACAAGCAACAAATCCGTATAAATGGAATGATCGTATTCCCGAAAATCAGACTCTACACCGTTGCGGATAGATACAGAAAGATTGGCCTGTACCGGACGATTCAGATGATCTCTCACTTTAATCCGGCAAGTCACCGGCTCAAAAGGACGATACAGGGCGTGATCCGTTTTACAGGCAAGGAGCATGGAAGAACGCGGCATCACATAACAAAAACGCTCGCATAACGTTTCCCCTTTCAGATTGACCAGAGATATCTGTTGCACTCCGGGCGGTAGTTCTTTAGTCGAAATCCGGAATTGGCAGTTCAATTCATCTTCAAAGTCCAGTGTCATACATTTGTAAGGTCGCCCCTGAGAAGATACAAAAACAGCCAGTGTGTCTTTCATTGCCTGTGAACTGCGGGCTACAGTGATATCCAACATTTCCCGCCGGTTATCGATTCGGAGTACATATCCTTGTGGAAGAGCTTCCGGAAGGTCAAACTGATAAGTGGAGCCTTCATAATCAATTTTTGCCACACCCGCCTTTTCTTCGGGCTTATACTCAAAGTAACCCATCCCGTCATGCAATGAACGGATATGCGCCAGTTCTTCACCACTCGGCAAAACCACTGTTCCCTCTACATCAGCAGCTCCTTTGTCACGGCTGGTGGCTTCAAAAGCTACAATCGAAGATATGCCTTTAACCAGTTGTCCACCCTCCGGAAAAAAGCGGACTGTAAACTTCTTCTCTTTATCCTTCGGCCTCTGTTTCATCGAAGCGTCCATACGATAGGTAGCTATACTCCGAGGAGTCTCTTCATCGCTCAGCCGTTTCCGATAGACGGGTAATACACGGGAAAAACAGGAAGGGTTATCAAAAGCAAGCATCCACTTTGTATAGGCACGCATTTCATAATAACCGGTAAAGAAGGTATTGTTCAAAATGATTTGTCCCGTTCCCTCCCCATCCGTAAGCTGAATAATTTGCCGCTCTACGACATTTCCCAACTGGTCCAGTAATTCTACATACAAAGGTTTGCTGATCGTCGTCGGTAAGTTTTGTTCAGCCGTCACTACATACGCTTTGAACCAAATCGTATCACCAAGGTAATAACTTGCATTATCCAAATGAAGACTCACTTTCTCGCGAGGGTACGCATCTGCGAAGTTCTGCGCATAACGGAAATATCGGGAAAAGATTGTATCGGATGACTGCGCATAAACGTTCGCTGTACACAAGATGAACAGAGTGGTAATAAAAAATGCCTTCCAGCTTTTATCATGTTCGTGTAAAGAATCAGATTCCATTTTCTGCAAGTATTAGATTCGGTTATTTGATTGATTGCAAAATTACAGTTGTTTTATTTTATTCGCTGTAAAAATCATGCAGAAAGGGTAGAAAATCATGCAATGAATCATTTGTCTATACTAAATACAAGATTTATTTGTACTTTTGAGAGTGAATATCAAGGAATACATAATATCTGAAACGATGAAAACATACATTGCGGCTTTCTTCCTCCTGCTATCCGCCACATTTGTGGCAGCCCACCCTTACCTCATCCAAAGATTGGGAATAGAACAAGGCTTATCCAACAATTATGTATTGAGTATCACGCAGGACAAGCAGGGATTTCTGTGGTTCGCCACCGAAGAAGGGCTGAATAAGTTTGACGGAACCCGCTTTATCACCTACTATAAAGAGGAGCAATCTTCTTCTGTTCAAAGCATTACCGGCAACGAACTCAATGAAGTGTACACCGATCCCGTGCAGCCTGTTATCTGGATAGCCACCCAGCGGGCAGGACTCAACGCTTATAATTACGAGACACAAAGTTTCAGCGTCTACCAATATAATCCGGAAGACCCGCAAAGTCTGATAACGAACGATGTCACTCACATTACCTCATCCGTACAAGCCGGCAAAGGGTTATGGGTATGTACTTATTACAGAGGTATAGAGTATCTGGACATCGCTACCGGGAAATTCACTCATTATAACAAAAGCACAGTACCCGCCCTTCCCTCTGAGCAGACCTGGACAGCCACGGAGGCTGAGGATGGCAAACTATACATCGGACACGTAGAAGGCGGGTTGAGCATCCTCTCCCTGAATGACAAATCCGTGAAGCACTTCGTCCATGATCCTCAAAACCCGAACAGCCTTCCGGGGAACGATGTGCGTTGTATCTATAAAGATACCAACGGAAATATATGGATCGGAACCAGCAAAGGACTAGCCCTGTTCAATGCCAATACAGAAACATTTACCAACTTTCATAACAACCCGGGGAATCGATTCACGGAGCATTGTCAAGCTATATCTTCTCCATCAAACAACTCAAAGACAACAAACTCTGGATTGCAACAGAACTGAACGGAATCATGATACTGGACTTACAGCAAAATCAGTTTCTGCTGCCCGAACAAATACGCTTTGAGTTTATCCGCGAAGGGGACAATAACTACAGTTTGTCCAACGCCAGCGCACGGTATATCTTTCAAGACTCTTTTAATAATATCTGGATAGGGACTTGGGGAGGAGGAATCAATTTTATCAGCAATGCTCCTCCCACATTCCATACATGGAGCTATTCACCCACCCAAATGAATGAAAGTTCGCTGAGCAACAAAGTCGTTAGCAGCGTCTGCGATGACGGACAAGGAAAATTGTGGATAGGAACTGACGGAGGAGGTATTAACGTATTCGAAAACGGAAAACGGGTGGCCATTTACAATAAAGAAAACAGAGAACTCCTGTCCAACTCAGTGCTTTGTTCGCTGAAAGACTCGGAAGGCAACCTATGGTTCGGCACCTATCTGGGCAACATCAGCTATTACAATACAAGACTGAAGAAGTTTCAGATCATCGAACTGGAAAAGAATGAGCTTCTCGACGTACGCGTCTTCTATGAAGACAAGAATAAAAAGATATGGATAGGGACTCACGCAGGGGTGTTCGTTATAGACCTTGCCAGCAAGAAGGTGATTCATCATTATGACACCTCCAACAGCCAGTTGCTGGAAAACTTTGTACGCAGCATTGCCCAAGACAGTGAAGGACGTTTCTGGATAGGAACTTTCGGAGGAGGAGTCGGGATATATACGCCGGATATGCAACTGGTCAGGAAGTTCAACCAATACGAAGGTTTTTGTTCCAATACGATTAATCAGATATACCGAAGCAGCAAAGGCCAGATGTGGCTTGCCACCGGTGAGGGACTGGTATGTTTTCCTTCAGCCCGTAATTTTGACTATCAGGTTTTCAAAGAAAAGAAGGACTGCCCAATACACACATAAGAGCTATCAGTGAAGATAAGAACGGCAACATCTGGGCAAGTACCAATACCGGTATCAGTTGCTATATCACCTCTAAAAAATGTTTCTATACCTACGATCACTCCAACAACATCCCACAAGGAAGTTTCATCAGCGGATGCGTTACCAAAGACCATAACGGGCTCATCTATTTCGGCTCTATCAACGGATTGTGTTTCTTCAACCCGATATTGCCATAAACAGTCCGCAGATTCCTCCTGTGGTTATCACTAAAGTGAGAATTCCCGGACGACTCACAAGTCGGGAGAAGAACGAAACCGCTATTCCCATCTCCGAAGGAGAGATAGAATTGACTCATGAACAAAATAGTTTTAATCTTACTTTCAACGTACAGGACTATTCACTGGCCAACCAGGTGGAATATGCCTATATGCTGAAAGGACTTGAAAACTCATGGTATACGATCAACGAGCAAAACAGCGTCACCTTCCGTAATATTCCTCCCGGCAAGTATGAGTTTCTGGTAAAAGCCCGCCTGCACAATCAGGACTGGTCGGAGGACACGACCTCTCTCAGGATACATATCAACCTCCTCTCTGGCTGACATGGTGGGCAAAACTTATTTATATTCTGATCACTATCAGCATTATTTATACTATTATCCATGCCTATAAGAAGAAAATAGACCTCGAAAGTCTCTATACCCTGGAAAAGAAAAACCACGAACAAGAACAAGAATTGAATCAGGAACGCCTGCGATTCTATACTAACATCACTCATGAGCTGCGCACACCACTGACCCTGATCCTCGGTCCGCTGGAAGATATGCAGAAAGACACGTCACTGCCGACCAGACAGGCGCAGAAACTTTCTGTCATCCACCTGAGTGCCCTCCGGCTGCTCAACCTGATCAATCAGATTCTTGAGTTCCGGAAAACGGAAACGCAGAACAAAAAGCTATGTGTTTGTAAAGGCAACATTGTGCCCCTGATTCATGAAATCGGACTCAAATACAAAGAACTCAACCAAAAGAAAGCGATTGACTTTCAGATTCAAATAGAAAAAGAAGAGATGCCTCTGTTCTTTGACAAAGAAATCATCACCATTATCCTTGATAATCTGATTTCCAATGCCATCAAATATACGGAACAGGGAAAAATAACCTTGAGCTTGTATCCCACCACACGAAACGGGGTCACTTATACGGAGATTAAAGTCAGTGATACGGGATACGGAATCTCTGCGGAAGCCTTGCCTCATGTTTTCGACCGTTACTATCAGGAAAGCGGCAAGCATCAGGCATCCGGCACAGGTATCGGACTGGCTTTAGTCCGAAATCTTGTAGAACTGCACGAAGGCGAAATCCGGTGGAAAGCATACAGAACGAAGGAAGTACTTTCTATATCAGCTTATTAACAGACAATATCTACCCCAACGCTTTGCATGGAGACTCTACGAAGCAAACAGAGGAGGAAATGATATCAGAAGCTGTTCCGGAAGATTCTCAAAATACGGAACCGGAAACGAGCAAACCTATCCTGCTGATTGTAGAAGACAATGAAGATATACAGAAATACATCGCCGAATCTTTCTCCGACTCTTTCGAAGTAATCACAGGCAGCAACGGTGAGGAAGGGAAACAGCAGGCTCTCAACCGTATTCCCGATATTATAGTAAGCGATATCATGATGCCGGTAATGGATGGCATCACGCTATGCCGTCAACTAAAAGAGGATGTGCGTACCAGCCACATCCCTGTCATCCTGCTAACGGCCAAAGATTCATTGCAGGATAAAGAAGAAGGATACGAAGTGGGAGCGGATTCTTATCTGACCAAGCCTTTCAGTGCTTCACTGCTGCGAAGCCGCATCAACAATCTGCTTGATTCGAGAAAGAAACTGATTGCTCAATTCCAGCAGACCGGAACGAATCATAACCCCAATTCTCATTTGGATGAAAAGCGTTCCATAATCACCGAGGCGCTCAGCAAACTGGATAACGAATTCATTGAGAAAATCACGCAACTGGTTGAGGATAACCTTTCTTCGGAAAAGATCGACATCACTTATCTGTCCGACAAGATGTGTATGAGCGGTTCTACGCTCTACCGGAAAATGAAAGCACTGACCGGACTTTCTACGAACGAGTACATCCGGAAAGTAAAAATGCAGAATGCGGAACGGTTACTCCTCGAAGGAAAATATAATATCTCGAAATAGCCTATAAAATAGGAATGAACAGTACAGGCTACTTCCGTCAATGTTTTAAGGATGAGTTTGGTGTCTCTCCTTCAGATTATCTGAAGCAGTTCACCTCCCAACTCCTCCACCATCGTCTTAAACAACGATCTGCTGTCATTCAGCGGCATATCCGTAGCCAAGTCCCAGCTCATCATTCCTTTGAGCTGCTGGTCCATCGCATAACGTGTCTTGGCACGGATATTATTTTGCCCGTCAAAGACATACACGTCTCCTTTATAGGTTACTTCGTTTTGTGCCGGCCCCGTAATCAGCCCGTCCTGCACAAAACTGAAGTAAGCCTCAGTCTTCTTTGAGCCATCTTTTGTCACGCCATAGAAAGGAACGCCTGCCACCAGCTTTTCCTTTGGAATGCCATAAGCCAACGCCATCTGTATATCCGAACAGTATTTCTCCATCGGGAAGCGAACCGGCGAAGGACCGTAACACTGATAAGAAATGAAATCGACCGCAGCAATCGCCTCTTTACTAATCTTATAACACACAGGATGCAGGGATACGCTGAACACATATTTATCTCCCAATACCTCTCTCATCTTCAGAATAGCCAGACTGTAATCTTCATACTCTTTTTCAGTCTCCGCCCATTCAAAATCCAGATCGATGCCATCGAGCTTATTCTTTTCCAGTATCTTCTTTATGTTTTTGGCAAATGCAACACGGGCCGCCTCATCTGCAACCATCGCTTTCCACTCGCCACTGGCAGCGCCCAGACGAAGTTTTGTCTTTGTTCCTTTCACATCCGCACGGACAGACTTTATCAATTCCTCCCAACTAGTCACTCCTTTCCCATTCTCAAAGATACGGGGATTCTCAAACGAAAGCGACCCGTCTTTATTGGGACGGACGTTCAGAAAAATCAAATCATCACTCGCCCTTAAACTCTCGGCAGAAATACGTCCGCGATTGTAGAAATTACCCCGTACATACGAACTAATGAAGCAGTTTTGTTGCGCATACAACGATAATCCGACAAACAAGAGAAGGAAAAATACAATTTTTCTTGGTAGTAGCATAATAATTGATAATTAATGGGTTTTGATCGCAAAAGTAGGTACAGGCAAAGAAAACAAATGTTCAAAAATCACTATAATACTTCCAAAAATCAACATAAAGTTTCTTAATTGAGAGATGTAAAACAAAAACATCCTTTTAAAAAGGGAATTAAGTGTTTAACCTGAATCAAATTTAC
>ENA-OQIG01000653-OQIG01000653.1-human-gut-metagenome-genome-assembly--contig:-NODE-653-length-18717-cov-4.367563_pt1 | contig 18717 bp, 20 predicted proteins | sample MGYA00242576_ERZ504741 | MGnify/ENA primary metagenome ERZ504741 (study PRJEB26092, sample SAMD00036436) | human gut metagenome | host: Homo sapiens | study: EMG produced TPA metagenomics assembly of... | reverse complement strand
GGAAATAAATAATCCGTTCATTAGAATAAGCCCATAAAACATCAACCTCTAACTTTCAAACTATTCTCATTATAGCAAAAAACCTAGAACAAGACTTGTTCTAGGCAAGCTTTACATATTTTTAATGAGTTTAGTTGCAAATTCACTTGTTGAGCAAGCAGCTTTTCCTTGTGCTAAATCTGCTGTGAATTGACCTTTAGCAAAAGTTGTTTCAATGGCTTGAGAAATCAAATTTGCAACTTCTGTCCATCCGATATAGTCAAATAGCATGCAACCTGATAAAAGAACAGAGCATGGATTAGCAATGTCTTTTCCAGCAATATCAGGAGCTGTTCCGTGAGTTGCTTCAAAGATTGCATGTCCAGTTACGTAGTTGATATTAGCACCTGGTGAGATACCAATTCCACCAACTTGAGCAGCAAGAGCATCGCTCGCATAGTCACCATTAAGGTTTGTCAAAGCTACGACATCAAATTTTTCAGGATTTAGCAGAATTTGTTGCAAGAAGTTATCGGCAATAATGTCATTCATAACCAATTTCCCACTTGCTAATTCATTAGCGTATTCACGTTCTGCCAGTTCGTAACCCCATTTGCAGAAACCACCTTCAGTGAATTTTTGGATATTTCCTTTATGAACAATAGTTACATTTGTTAGCTGATTAACAAGGGCGTATTCAATAACTGAACGAATAAGTCGTTCACTACCTTCTTTTGAAATTGGCTTAATACCAATACTACTTGACTCAGGAAAACGAATCTTGTTGACAGACATTTCATTTTGCAAAAACTCAATGACTTTTTTCACTTCTGCTGTGCCAGCTTCCCACTCAATTCCTGCATAAATATCTTCTGTATTTTCACGGAAAATCGTAATACTTGTTTTTTCTGGTTCTTTAAGCGGGCTTTCAATTCCTTTGAAATAGCGAACTGGGCGAACACAAGCATACAAATCCAATTCTTGGCGAAGTGTAACATTTAGCGAACGAATCCCACCACCAACTGGAGTTTCAAGTGGTCCTTTGATAGCAATCAAATCTTCTTTGATGGTATCAAGTGTTTCGGCTGGCAACCATTCACCAGTCGCTTCGTGCGATTTTTTACCAGCTAAAAGCTCATGCCATTCAACTTTTTTCTGACCTTGATAAGCTTTTTCAACAGCGGCATCAAAGACAGCACGCGCATTTTTCCAAATGTCACGTCCAACGCCATCCCCTTCAATAAAAGGAATAATTGGATGATTAGAAACGACCAATTGGCCATTTTCTAAAGTGATTTTATCTGCCATAATTTCCTATTTTCCTTTCGTAATCTTTCTTAACGATCTTCAAGTGGAACATATTTCAAACCAAGTTCACCTTTGTAGCGTGAACGTGGACGAATCAATTTATTGTGTTTTTGTTGTTCTTGGATATGAGCAATCCAACCAGCCACACGACTCATTGCAAAAATCAAGGTAAAGATTGAACTATCAATACCAAGCACATGATAAACCGTCGCTGAATAAAAATCGACGTTTGGAATCAAACCTTTGGTGTGTTTCATGCATTGTTCAATTTCACAAGACAAGTTAAACCAAATTTCGTTTTCAGTTCCTTCTGTCAAAGCTTTCGCCATTTCACGAAGGTATTTTTCACGAGGGTCTTGTGTCTTATAAACACGGTGACCAAACCCCATGATTTTTTCTTGTGAATCAAGTTTTTCTTTAAGGTAAGCTTTTGTATCACTCATTTCACGGATTTCAGTTAACATGTCAAAAACACGTTCATTAGCACCACCGTGAAGAGGACCTTTAAGAGTACCAATAGCCGTTGTCACACAAGAATAAATGTCTGCCAGTGTTGAGGCACAAACACGTGCAGCAAATGTTGAGGCATTTAATTCGTGGTCAGCATGTAGTACCAAAGCACGATTAAGAGCTTTAACTTGCAAATCAGTTGGTTCTTCACCATTTAACATATAAAGGAAATTGGCTGCAAAACACAAATCTTTACGTGGTGCCACAGGAGTTTTTCCTTCACGCAAACGTGCAAAGGTTGCAATAATTGTTGGCATTTTAGCCATTAATTGAATGGATTGTTCGTAAGTTGCTTCTTCTGAGTTATCTTCTGCATTAACATTGTAAACACCTAGCAAACTAACTGTTGAACGAAGAACACTCATTGGATGCAAGTGATTACGTGATTGAATCATAATGCATTGCACAACAGCATCACTGATTTCATAGTTATCACGAAGTAACTTTACAAAATCATCAAGTTCTGTTTTATTTGGCAAATGAAGGTTCCAAAGAAGATAAATCACTTCTTCAAAACTAGCATCATTGTCCATTAATTCTGAAATGTTATAACCTGCATAAGATAAATTATCATTAATAATCGAACTAATACGGGTATTACAGGCGATTAAATCTTTTAATCCACTTGATCCTGTCATATATTAAGCACCCCCTAATTTCTTTCTAACAACCATTGGTAGAATTCCGCCGTTTTTGTAGTATCGAATGTCAGCATCAGCATCAAAACGTACCATGCTTTAAAGCGTTTTTCACCTGACTCATCACGTGCAACGATATCAACAATATCGTGAATGCCAGGATTTTCTGAAAGGTTAATATCATAAGTTTCGTAGCCAGTTAAGCCAAGACTTGCAGCGGTATTTCCTTCTAAAAATTGAAGTGGCAAAACGCCCATCATTACAAGGTTTGAGCGATGAATACGTTCAAAACTTTCAGCAAGAACAGCTTTAACTCCAAGAAGGTTTGAACCTTTTGCTGCCCAGTCACGACTTGACCCCATACCATAGTCTTTACCAGCAATGACCAAAGTATCAACCTTATCTTCTTTATAATGCATGGCTGCATCGTAAATTGGCATCAATTCGCCATTGTATTTTGTATAACCACCAATTTTACCGTCAGCTAATTGGTTTTGAATACGAATGTTGGCAAATGTTCCGCGCATCATGACTTCGTGGTTACCACGGCGGCTACCATATGAGTTGAAATCAAGGTAATCAACACCATGTTCTGTCAAATATTTAGCAGCTGGACTGTTTTTAGCGATGTTCCCTGCTGGTGAGATGTGGTCAGTTGTGACACTATCACCAAATTTAGCCAATGGTTTAAGGTTTTTAAGTGGCTTGATTGCCAAATCATCACCCAAGTTATCAAAGTATGGTGGGTTTTGGATGTATGTTGAGGCTTCATTCCAATGATAGATTTTACTTTCTTCTGTTGGAATTTGGTTCCACTTTTCACTGTCAGTGAAAACATGCTCATACTCGTGCTCGAACAATTCACGTGTGACAAATTGGTCAACGTATTTTGCTACTTCATCGTTTGTTGGCATGATGTCTTTAAGGTAGGCTGGCTCATTGTTTTGGTCAAAACCAAGTGGTTCTGTTGTCAAGTCAATGTTAGTATTTCCAGCGAGTGCATAAGCCACAACAAGAGGTGGGCTAGCAAGAAAGTTTGCTTTGACAAGCGGATTAACACGTCCTTCAAAGTTACGGTTACCTGACAAAACAGCTGACGCTAACAAATCGGTATCCGTAATTGCCTCAGCGACTTCTGGGCGAAGGCTACCTGAGTTACCGATACATGTTGTACAACCAAAACCAACAATGTTAAAGCCAAGTGTATCCAGGTAAGTTTGCAAACCAGAGTTACGAAGGTAACCTGTCACCACTTTTGAACCAGGGGCAAGTGATGTTTTGACTGTTGGAGCCACGTGTAAACCACGTTCAACAGCATTCTTGGCAAGCAAACCGGCTGATATGAGCACGTAAGGATTTGAAGTATTCGTACATGATGTGATAGCTGCAATTGCCACATGCCCAGTCTTGATTTCTACATCTTGGTCCTCAAGGTGAACAGTCGCTGTTTTATTAATCTCATCTGCCGTCAAACCAAATCCTTGAACACCTGCTTCACGTGTCAAGCTTTCTTGGAAAGTTTGTTTGGCTTGTGTCAAATCAATCAAATCTTGTGGACGTTTTGGTCCAGAGATACTTGGTGAGATGCTAGACAAATCAATCTCAACAACTTTAGTGTATTCAGCTTGATGCTCTGGATCATAGAAAAGACTGTTACGTTTAGCGTATTCTTTTGTCAATGCGATATGGTCTTCATCACGGTTTGTCAAACGCATGTAGTTAAGCGTTTCATCATCGATTGGGAAATAACCACATGTTGCCCCGTATTCAGGAGCCATATTAGCGATAGTTGCACGCTCGGCAAGGCTAAGATTTGAAAGACCATCACCGAAATACTCAACAAATTTGCCGACAACTTTTTCTTGACGAAGGACTTGTGTCACTTTAAGTGCCAAGTCAGTTGCAGTCGCAATCTTAGGTAATTTACCTGTCAAACGTACACCGATAACTTCTGGAATTGGGAAGAATGAAGCTTCACCAAGCATAGCTGCTTCTGCTTCGATACCTCCGACACCCCAGCCAAGCACACCGATACCATTGATCATTGTTGCGTGACTATCAGTACCAAACATTGAATCAGGGTAAAGCATGCCATCTTTTTCAATGATAACATCACTCAAATACTCTATATTAACTTGGTGGATAATCCCTGTTGCTGGTGGAACAGCACGGTAATTATCGAATGATTTTTCAGCCCATTTCAAAAATTCATAGCGCTCATTGTTACGTTTAAATTCCATATTAATGTTATCTTCTAAAGCTGTATCACAGCCAAAGAAATCAACTTGGACACTGTGGTCAATAACCAAATCAACTGGAATTTCAGGGTTGATTAAATCTGCATCACCACCATTTGAAACGATGGCATCACGCATTGATGCAAGGTCGACAACAACTGGTACACCAGTGAAATCTTGTAGGATAACACGACTCGGTTTGAATGGCACTTCGCCTTGGATGTTTTTAGGATTGTAAGTTGCTAAATTTTCAATGTGACTTTTTGTAACATCTACTCCATCATACTTTCTGAGTAAACTTTCAAGTAATATACGAATAGTGTAAGGGATTCTTTTGATATTTCCTCCATAATGAGAAACGGCTTCTTCAAGATTAAGGTAAGAATAGTCATTCTCTTTGAAAGAAAAATTAGATAAGAACTCTGTCATGTACGGACCCCCGATTATAATGATATTGTTTTTAATTATACAAAATTCAGAAAATTTTGCCAGCATTAATTTACAGACGTGTGTCAGATTTCCTGACATGATGTGTTACTTGAAAATAAAAAAGCTGTCAAACCTTGGTATCACTACATTTTGTACTGATTACAATAATCAAACACTACATATGGTGTTTTTGTAAGCCTTTTTGGTTGCTTTTTTGGTATATTTTGGCTATTCTAGTTAAATATTGAATTAAAAAAGATAACGATTTTTGGAGGAAAGCCTAATGGCTAATAAAATTACACTTTTTTCAAAAAATAATTGCATGCAATGCAAAATGACTAAAAAACTTTTAGAAAAAGCTGGTGCTGATTTCCAAGAAATTAACATGGATGAACGTCCAGATATGATTGATTACGTTAAAAGTCTTGGTTTTACAGCCGCTCCAGTTATCAAAGCGGGCGAAATTGCCTTTTCAGGATTTCAACCAAATAAACTAAAAGAAATTATTTAACTACTCTTCCATCTTGAATTAGAAAGGAATTACCTTACTCAATCTATGAACTAGGTAACTTACTTTATTTATGAGTCTTAAAAATCTTGGCGAAGTCTCTTACTTTCGCCTTAATAATGAAATCAACCGTCCAGTAAACGGTCAAATCCCGTTAAATAAAGATAAAGAAGCTCTCAAAGCTTTCTTTCTTGAAAATGTCATTCCAAACACCATGACATTTGAAAGCATCACTGAAAAAATTGACTATCTAATTGCCAATGATTACATCGAAGCTGAATTCATCAGTAAATACTCACCAAACTTTATTGAAAACTTGTCTAAGGACTTGCAGACTCACAAGTTTCGTTTCAAATCTTTCATGGCAGCTTACAAGTTCTACCAACAGTATGCTTTAAAAACTAATGACGGCAGCCAATATCTTGAAAGTATCGAAGATCGTGTGCTTTTTAATGCCCTTTATTTTGCTGATGGGAATGAAGAGCTGGCGCAGAATTTAGCACTTGAGATGATTAATCAACGTTATCAACCAGCCACTCCTTCTTTTTTGAATGCTGGACGAAGTGACGCGGTGAATTTGTATCGTGTTTCTTGATTTCTGTGACAGATGATATGAATGCTATCGGACGTTCTATCAATTCAGCCCTGCAATTGTCACGTATCGGTGGTGGGGTCGGTATCAGCCTGTCAAACTTGCGTGAAGCTGGCGCACCAATCAAAGGCTATGAAGGCGCAGCGTCCGGTGTTGTTCCAGTGATGAAACTCTTTGAAGATAGTTTTTCATACTCAAATCAACTTGGTCAACGTCAAGGTGCAGGTGCTGTTTATCTCGATGTTTTCCACCCAGATATCATGGCCTTTTTATCGACTAAGAAAGAAAATGCTGACGAGAAAGTACGCGTCAAAACCCTTTCGCTTGGGATTACCATCCCTGATAAATTTTACGAATTAGCTCGTAAAAATGAAGACATGTACCTCTTTAGTCCCTATAGTGTCGAGCGTGAGTACGGTGTGCCATACAGTTACGTCGATATTACAGCAGAGTACGACAAAATGGTCGCTAATCCCAACATTGTCAAAACTAAAATTAAAGCGCGTGATTTGGAAACTGAAATTTCAAAACTCCAACAAGAGTCTGGTTATCCCTATGTGATTAACATTGACACCGCTAACCGCACTAATCCAATCGATGGCAAAATCATCATGTCAAATCTGTGTTCTGAAGTTCTTCAAGTCCAAAAACCAAGTATTATCAACGACGCCCAAGAATTTGTCAAAATGGGAACAGATATTTCATGTAACCTTGGTTCAACCAATGTGGTTAATATGATGACTTCACCTGATTTCGGTCGTTCTATCAAAACCATGACACGTGCCTTAACTTTCGTATCAGACACATCATCAATCGAAGCAGTACCAACAATCAAACATGGCAATGAACAAGCCCATACTTTCGGACTTGGTGCTATGGGACTTCACACTTATCTTGCCCAAAACCACATTCACTACGGAAGTCCAGAATCTATCGAGTTCACAAATATCTATTTTATGCTGCTCAATTACTGGACTTTAGTCGAATCTAATCAGATTGCTCGCGAACGCAAGCAAACCTTTGCCAACTTTGAAAAATCAAGCTACGCTGATGGTAGTTATTTTGATAAATACATCACTGGTGATTTTGTACCAAAATCTGACCGCGTCAAAGAACTCTTCGCTGAGCACTTTATTCCTAGTGGCAAAGATTGGGCTGAGCTTCGCGATGCTGTGATGACAGACGGACTTTACCATCAAAATCGTCTTGCCGTTGCTCCAAACGGTTCAATTTCATACATCAACGATGTCTCAGCATCACTTCACCCCATTACACAACGCATTGAAGAACGTCAAGAAAAGAAAATCGGTAAGATTTACTACCCAGCAGCTGGGTTGTCTACAGATACAATTCCTTATTACACGTCTGCTTATGACATGGATATGCGCAAGGTTATCGATGTTTACGCTGCAGCTACTGAGCATGTTGATCAAGGATTGTCCCTCACTTTGTTCTTGCGCAGCGATATTCCTGAAGGCTCTACGAATGGAAAACGCAAAGCAAACAAACCACTCGTGACCTTTCTATCTTACGTCACTATGCTTTTAATAAGGGACTCAAATCAATCTATTACATCCGTACCTTTACAGATGACGGTGAAGAAGTTGGTTCAAACCAATGCGAAAGCTGTGTGATTTAACTGAACACTTGTTATTGGTCCTAAAGGACCTAGTAATGAGACAGCAATCGCTAGGGCGGTTTGCCTAGTTCACTTACTAACTTCACCAAATAGCTATTATCGACCCATTTGCTTACGTAGCATAACTACTTAAAACTTGCATTGGTCCTAAAGGAACCTAACAACAAGACGGCAACCGCTAGGGCGGTTTGCCTAGTTCACTTACTAACTCCAGCAATCGACTAGCATCGAGCCAATTGCTTACGTAGCGTAACCTTTTGACAACTTTTGTTAGTTTAAAAATGATTAGTGTCATGTCACGGCTAATGCCAGCGCTACTAGATAAATGAGCTAACTCGAACCTAGTCATCTGACTGGTCTTCTAAACTATTTTTACGGAGAAAATACATGTCGCAAACTTATTATAAAGCCATTAATTGGAATGAGATTGAGGATGTGATTGACAAGTCAACTTGGGAAAAGTTGACCGAACAATTCTGGCTTGATACGCGAATTCCGCTATCAAATGACCTCGATGATTGGCGTAAGCTTTCTGACCAAGAAAAAGATTTGGTCGGTAAAGTTTTTGGCGGATTGACCCTCCTTGATACCATGCAATCCGAATCTGGTGTGGAGCCATTCGTGCAGATGTCAGAACACCTCACGAAGAAGCCGTCCTCAACAATATTCAATTTATGGAGTCTGTCCACGCCAAATCATACTCTTCCATTTTTTCAACCCTTAATACAAAATCAGAAATTGAAGCAATCTTTGAATGGACGAACAACAACGAATACTTACAGAAAAAAGCCAAAATCATCAACGATATTTATGAAAATGGCACTGCTCTACAAAAAAAGGTCGCTTCAACTTTTCTTGAAACCTTTCTCTTTTACTCAGGATTTTTCACCCCTCTTTATTATCTTGGCAATAATAAATTGGCAAACGTCGCTGAAATTATCAAATTAATCATCCGCGATGAATCTGTCCATGGAACTTATATCGGCTATAAATTCCAACTTGGTTTCAATGAATTGTCTGAGAAAGAGCAAGATGACTTGCGTGACTGGATGTATGACTTGCTCTATCAACTCTATGAAAATGAAGAAAATTACACCAAAACACTTTATGACCAAGTTGGCTGGACTGAGGAAGTTCTGACTTTCTTACGTTATAACGCCAATAAAGCTCTCATGAACTTAGGGCAAGATCCGCTTTTCCCTGATACCGCTAATGATGTCAACCCAATCGTTATGAATGGTATTTCAACAGGAACTTCTAACCATGATTTCTTTAGTCAGATCGGGAACGGATATCTTCTTGGTTCTGTTGAAGCTATGCAAGATGATGATTACAATTATGGACTTGATTAGAAATTTCAAAAAATTATCCCAAACTAGCTTGACAAGAAACTTTCTTTCATGCTAGACTATATACAAATTGAATTCACAAAGGAGTGCCATCGGCTGAGATCGCATTTGCGAAATCCTGATAACCTGATCTCGTTAGGACGAGCGTAGGGATTGTGATATGACTTTTTTAAACGTGATTAAAATAGCATTGAACATATTATCAGAAAAAGCTCCTTTGTGTTAGAAGGAGTTTTTTTATGTCGTCGAAGAATTCTCAATTGTCTGCTTTAATTGAGACTGCATTGGTTGCTGCTTTTGCTATGGCTTTATCTTATATTCCAGATTTTGCTAGCTGGTTCACCCCTTCATTTGGTGCAGTGCCAGTCGTGCTTTTTGCCCTACGTCGCGGTCCAAAATATGGAACTCTAGCTGGTCTTATCTGGGGCTTGCTTCACTTTATTTTAGGTAAAGTTGGTACCTAGCCTTGTCACAAGTTATCATCGAATACATCATTACCTTTATCTCAATGGGTTTGGCTGGATTTTTATCTGCCCCATTTCAAAATGCTCTTTCTAAAGACAATAAAGGACGTGCTCTGATTTACTCAACTATCGGTGCCACACTTGCTGTTTTTGTCCGCTACTTCTGGCACTATGTCGCTGGTTTTATCTTCTGGGGAAGCTACGCACCAAAAGGCATGTCACCTTACCTTTATTCGCTCAGTGTCAATGGTACAGCTGGACTGTTAACCCTAGTCTTCGTCATTTTGGCACTTGCTATCATCATCCCAACACAAGGAAAAATTTTCTTGGTAAAAAAATAAACTCTTCATTTTCTAAGTTTAACACCATAAAAGCTAAGACAAAATGTCTTAGCTTTTTTCTATTATATTTGTCTCGCCAAATTAATCATTTCAAGGACACCTTGAGCGCATTCGCTACCTTTATTACCTGCTTTTGAACCAGAACGTTCGATAGCTTGCTCGATATCCTCAGTGGTAATCACACCAAACATAACTGGAATATCACTAGTGAGATTGATTTGCCCAACCCCTTTAGCTACTTCATTACAAACCAAATCGTAGTGACTTGTTGACCCGCGAATGACGCTACCGAGTGTGATAACACCATCATATTTACCAGTCGCAACAATTTTTTTCGTCATAAACGGAATTTCAAATGCTCCTGGCACCCAATAAACATCGATATCATCCTCAGCTACTTCATTGCGAACCAAACCATCCATGGCACCACCTAATAATTTTGAGGTGATAAATTCATTAAAGCGTGCTACAACGATAGCAATTTTTAAGTCTTTTCCGATAAATTTTCCTTCAAATGTTGTCATGATTTTCTCTCCTTATTTCCTTAAACAATGTGTAGTAAATGGTGAAATTTTTCTTGTTTAGTTTGCAAGTAGGCGCGATTCTCCTGGTGGGCTGTCATCTGTAAGGGCAAGCGTTCTACAATATCTATGCCTGCCATTTCAAGTTGCTCTAACTTATCAGGATTATTGGTTAAGAGTTTAACCTGCTTGATATCTAAAAAGCTCAAAATATCCGCTGCAATCTGGTAATCACGCTCATCTGGGGCAAAGCCAAGCTCAAGATTCGCCTCATAAGTGTCCAAGCCTTCTTCTTGCAACTGATAAGCTTTCAGTTTATTTTTTAAACCGATACCTCGACCTTCTTGACGAAGGTACAAAATAGCTCCGCGCCCAACTTGGTCAATTTTTTCCATGGCAGCATGCAACTGTTCTCCACAGTCACAACGCAAAGACCCAAAAATATCGCCAGTCAAACATTCTGAGTGCAAACGCAGTAAAAGCGGTTCATCTGTCGTCAAATCTCCCTTTGACAAGAGAACATGCTCGCGCTTTTCTTCATCTTCAAATAACTGAAGGTCAAAGTCACCATAACTTGATGGCAACTTTACCTTAGGACTATCTTGAAAGCTCACATAACGCGCAATATCACCCACTTCAATCATGGTCAAATTCCACTTGCTAGCAAAATCATGTAAATCAACTTTACGAGCCATCGTGCCATCATCTTTTAAAATCTCACAAATGTAAGTCGCTTCTCTCACACCAGCTAAACGTGCCAAATCAAGACTTGCTTCCGTGTGCCCACGGCGTTCTAATACACCACCAAAGCGTCCTACTAGCGGAAACATGTGACCAGGTTTGTGAAAATCACTAGCTTTACTTGTTGACGACGCCAATCCTTGAATAGTCTTAGCGCGGTCAAAAGCTGAAATTCCTGTTGACGTTTCTTTGTGGTCTACGCTAATGGTAAAAGCTGTGCCATGTGCATCCGTATTTTCTTCTGACATCGGAACAAGCTCCAAACGATTAGCAATCTCCTCAGACACTGGCGCACAAATCAAACCACGCGCGTGCTTGGTCATAAAATTCACATTTTCTGGGCTTGCCAATTCTGCCAGACCAACCAAGTCCCCTTCAGCTTCACGGTCATCATCATCGACCACTATAATTAATTTCCCTGCTCTCAAATCAAAAAGAGCCTTTTCAACATCCTTAAACATTTATTCTCCTTTCATCCTTGCCACTTGTGCCTGCATGTATTTTACTAAAATATCAGTCTCGATATTGACCTTGTCGCCTTTTTTAAGACTAGCCAAGTTAGTTTCTTCTGCCGTATGCGGGATTAGTGACACACTAAATTGTCCCGACTTAACTGACACCACCGTTAGACTAACCCCATTGACTGCGATTGACCCCTGCCCGACGATTTGCCCTTCAAGTTCTTTTGGAAAAGCAAAACTGAGTACCAGAGCAGTCTCATCGCTTTTTTTCTGGACAAGAGTTGCCACACCATCTACGTGCCCCGTCACAAGGTGCCCTTCAAAGCGAGCATTGGCTGACATAGCTAACTCAAGATTTACCAAATCACCGACGCGACTCTCTGAAAAAATCGTTCTCCTAAAGGTTTCTGGCATGACATCCACTGTAAATGCATCCCCTGCTTTAGCCACGCAAGTCAAGCAGACACCATTGATTGCCATACTATCGCCAATTTTATAATCAGCTAACAACTTTCGTGAAGCCTTGCAAGTTAATTTGATATTGTGCTGGTGTTTGACAATCCGGCTAATACGACCTTGTTCTTGAATTAATCCGGTAAACATCACTACCTCCTTCTAGCCGAAAGCCTAATATTATTTCCGATTTTTTGACAGGCAAAATCGTCTAATTCTAAGGCTTGACTAACCAGACGAAAACTCGACATGGCTGCTTTGCCATTACCTCCAATAAGCTTAGGAGTCACATAAGAAATGATTTCATCCCAAAGCCCACTTTCCAGAAAAGCATCATGAACACCAGCTCCGCCCTCAACATAAACTGACTGAAGCTTCTTCTCATAAAGCACCTGCAAAATATTTCAATTGAAAACTCTGGCAAATCAATTAACTGTGACATGCTTTGGTAAATCCGAAACCTTCCGACTACTAAAAATAATAAACTGGAGCCGAATTATCTTCAAAAATCTGTAAATCTAACTGGTCAAAAACACGCCCCTTTTCATCCAAAATCACACGCACTGGCGGACAAAAGCTTGTCCCACTCCCCAGCAAACGTGGATTGTCAATCAAGACCGTATCAGCACCAACCAATATCGCATGAAAATCATCACGTTCATCGTGAACAAAACGATTTGTCTCGTCATCAGTCAAAGCCGTTCGTTTGCCAAGCACAGCAATCTTTCCATCCAGACTAACTGCTTGTTTCAAAACAACATAAGGACGCTTGCGCTCATGGTAAACATTGTAATGCTTGTTGAGTGCGCGTGCCTCTTCTCCCAAAATATGAGTGACTACTTCTATTCCTTGCTCTTTTAAGAAAGCCACACCTTTTCCTGCTACTAAAGGATTGGGGTCAAGCTGGCCAACAACTACCTTTTTGATACCTGCCTCAACAATCGCTTGGGTACAGGGTGGCTGTTTTCCCCTATGATGACAAGGTTCCAAGGTCACATAAAGAGTTGAATTAAATAGTTCTTCCGGAGTTTGACAATATAAAATCGCGTTCTTTTCAGCATGCTCATGACCATACTGCAGGTGTGCACCACGAGCAATCACATGATTATCTTTGACAATCACCGCACCAACTAAAGGATTGGTGTAAGTTTGCCTAAAGCCACGCTTAGCTTCTTCTATCGCTTGCAACATATAGTTTTTATCCATATCTTCCTCCTTTCACATAAAAAATCCCGACAAAAATTATCCGACTAGCTTGCACTAATCAGTCATTTTCATCGGGTATCACTGTAGTTGTCTGAATTTTCTGACACATAAAATATACCAAAAACAAAAATCCTCGTAGCATTACACTACGAGGCGATTAAAGAACAACTAAAAAAGTAATTCAAAAAGCGAGAGTATGCTTTTTGACACTCTATCAATTCTTCTCCCATCCAGACTATACTGTCGGCTCTGGAATCACACCAGATCAGCTTGCGCTCACGGACTTAGCTCTCTCATTTTTCAAATAAAGTTGATTAGTAATTGCTTCTCCTCACAGACATAGCGAAACATCAGCGAGAAATAAAAGCAAGTAACAATCAACGAGACAACAACACCGTCGGTCGGGAATTTCACCCTGCCCCGAAGAAAACTATTCAATTCTTCTTAAGATTATCACGAATCTAAAAAGCTGTCAATTTTTTTATTATTTCCTACAAACTTTCAATCATTTCGACCAATTTCTTGGCATGGACTTGTGATTTTGCAATCATTTCTTGGGCTTTTTCAGCGTCGTTTCGAAGTGAATAAGAAACGCCGTGTGTCACAACATGGCCTGCAAAATTCAGTTGAGTCAATTTTGCTGTCAAACGAATCGGTGCCAAAAGCTCGTCAATCGTTGTGTCTGTTTCTGCGCTATAAGCTGCTTCTCCTGCGCCAGTCGTCAAAGAAGCAATCAAAACTTTATCTTTCAAGGCATTGCCATTTGAACCGTGTGAAAAACCATGCACAAAAACTTTTTCAATCCATTTATTCATCAAAGATGGTGTCATGTACCAGTAAAGTGGATACTGAAAAACAATAACATCAGCTCGATGTAATTTTTCCTGCTCAGCTGTCACATTAATCTGATAATCAGGATACAAATTACTCAAAATATCCAATTCAACTTCTGGATAAAGCTTTTTAATTTCTTTTAAAATCATTTTATTTGCAAGTGAATCATTTTTCAAATCAGGATGCCCTGAAACAACAAGAACTTTTTTAGACAATTTTGTCACTCCTCCTATTTTTAGAAAATTCTATACAATTAAAAGCAATTTGTCAACTTGAAAAAGAACCTCTCACTAGAGAAGTCCTTTTATCTTAGGCAAAAACGTCTTTCAAAATAGCAACACCTTGATCAATTTGCTCTTTTGTCAAAGTCAATGGTGGCAAGAGACGAATAACATTTGTTCCTGCAGTTAAGACAACAAGACCTTTGTCCCGTGCCTTTTCAACCAAGTCAACAAGATTTTCAGTTGTTTCAATACCAATCATGTAACCAAGCCCACGAACCTCAGTTACTTTTGAATTACCAGCTAGAGCTTTCTTCAACTCAGCTTGCAAATAATTACCATTGTCAAGAGCTTGGGGCAAGAAACCGTCAGTGAGCATAATATCTAGTACGCTTGAGGCTGCTGACATGACAAGTTTATTGCCACCAAAGGTTGACCCATGACTGCCATAAGAAAAAGCTGAACCAAGTTTTTCTTTTGCAATCATTGCACCAACTGGCACGCCATTTCCAAGACCTTTTGCCAAAGTAAAAATGTCTGGCTCAATGCCATAATGTTCAAATGAAAAGAGTTTCCCAGTACGTCCCATACCTGTTTGGACTTCATCAACAATAAGCAAAATCCCTGTATTTTGACAAAATTCGCTCAAGGCTGTTACAAAAGTTTTATCTGCTGGACGAACTCCTGACTCCCCTTGAACCAATTCTAGCATGACCGCCGCAGTATCCTCAGTCACCAAGGCTTTGACACTATCCAAATCATTATATGTCGCATAGCTAAAATGTGGGACAACATCACCAAAACCAGCTTTAATTTTGTCCTGACCAGTCGCAGACATTGACCCAAAGGTACGACCGTGAAAAGAATTCACAAAAGTGATAATTTCTTGCTTGCCAGTCGCCTTACGAGCAATTTTAATCGCTGCTTCATTAGCTTCCGCACCGCTATTTGCAAAGAAAGCAAGATAATCTTTATCCCCGATTAATTTACCTGCTACTTCTTCTTGTAAGGAATTGTGGTACAAATTTGGCATGTGCCAAATCTCCTCAGCCTGCTTAAGCAAAGCTGCTTTGACTTGTGGGTGAAAACCAAGATTAGTCACACCAATACCAGATGAAAAATCAAGGTATTTTTTGCCGTCCTGGTCTAAAAGATAATTACCTTGTGCTTTAACAAATTCGATAGCTGCGCGTTTATAATTTTGAAATAGTTTTGTCATTCGTCGCTCCTTTACGTTAGCAGATGATTGAAGTTCCTGTTACAAGATTGTCGCCAATCAATACTTCACCCACACCTGCTAAAACAGTGTTCACTGCTGATTCGATTTTAGGAATCATGCCGCCAGTGATAATTCCTTGGTCAATTTTCTCTTGAAATTCTGTCGATGTTAAGCTATCAAGCACAACTCCATTTTCCAAAACGCCTTTAACATCAGTCATTAGGACTAATTTTTCAGCCTCTAAAGCGACAGCGACCGCTGTTGCCAAATAATCTGCGTTGATGTTTAAAAGCTCGCCATCTTTAGAATAGCCAAGCGATGCAAGAACTGGCAACATGTTGTTATCAAGCATTTGCTCCAAAATCGGTATCTGAATATTTGAGACATCACCAACGTAACCATAAGTTTCCTTGTCAAGAAAATCAGCTGTCACCACTCTTTTAATATTCGATAGCAACTGAATACTATCAATAGATGATTGGTTAAGTTTTTCAGTCAAATTTTCACCAACCATGTAAAGAAGAGCATAGCTGACCAACTTCATATCAGATTGACTAGTTACACGAAGACCATTGATTTTTTTAACTGGTACTTGGTTATCTTCCATTAATTTATTAATAGCATAGCCGCCACCATGCACAATGACCAAATTTTTATGGGTATCTTTCCATTTTTTGACTTGTGCTAAAAATCTTGCGACAAGTTTTGGCTAGCAACACCACCAATTTTAATCACAATTGTATTTTTCATAGTCTCATCCCTTTATGTACGATAGAGGCATTGATTTTCACGTAACTGTATGACAAATCACAACCCCAAGCTTTTCCTTGTGCTTCACCCGCATGCAAATCAACAGTGATAGTAATCTCATCTTCGTGCATAACATATTGTATTTCTTCTGCTTCAAATTCAACGGGACTTGATTTTAACATGACTGGAACATCGCCAAGGAAAATGTCAATATTATCAACAGGAACATCAACCCCTGCATAACCAACTGCTGCTAGAATACGTCCCCAGTTAGGGTCTTCCAACCAAAAATAGCCGTCTTACACAAGGTTGAACCAACAACACTTTTAGCTATCATGCGTGCATCAAGAGCGTTTGGAGCATTTTTAACATTCACTTCAATGAGTTTGCTTGCGCCTTCACCGTCTTTGGCAATCATTTTAGCCAATTCTTGCATCACGTAATTAAGCATGGCTGAGAATTTATCAAACTCAGGCGTATTTGGCAAAATTTCTTCGTTCAAAGTGCAACCATTTGACATGACAAGAACCATATCATTCGTTGAAGTATCACCATCAACCGTGATTTGATTGAAAGTCGTTTCAACGTTCTGACTTAACGCAAGTTGCAAGGTTTCACTTGAAATATTAGCATCACAAGTGATAAAAGCTAGCATTGTCGCCATATTTGGGTGAATCATGCCTGACCCCTTTGCAACACCCGCCATGGTTACCTCGTCACGACCGAATTTTTCCGTAACTGCAACAGTTTTAACCATGGTATCTGTTGTCAAAATAGCTTTTGAAAAATCATCTGAATTTCCATTCACCACAAGTTTAGAAAGACCTGTTTTAAGAGTATCCATTGGCAACAAATCACCAATCACACCAGTTGAAGCAACGCCGACCAAATCAGGTTCAACACCAAGTTTTTCTGCTGTCCATTTTTGTATCGTGTAAGCATCTTCCATTCCTTGCACACCTGTACAAGAATTGGCAATACCTGAGTTCACCACGATAGCTTTCATTTTTTGTGCTTTTTTAACAGACTGACGTGTCACAATTAGTGGCGCCGCAATGACTTTATTGGTCGTATAAACCCCAGCGACGCTGGCTGGCACTTCTGAAACAATCCAACCAAAATCAAGTTTTCTTTTCTTAAACCCTGCATGTAATCCATCTGCTGAAAATCCAAGTGGGCTTGCTACATTACCTTCAATAGCTTTCATATCTCATACCCTTTCTAGACTATAAATAATTTGGCGAAATCATTAATCCTTCTGTTTCATCCCAACCATTCATCAAGTTGAGGTTCTGAACAGCCTGCCCAGCCGCTCCTTTAATCAAATTGTCAATAACTGAAACAATGGTTAAGACATTTGTGATCTCATTGTAGAGGAAACCAATATCGGTAAAGTTTGAACCAATGACATTGTGCAATTCTGGTAAATCATCTTGCACTCGAACAAATGGCGTATCCTTGTAAGAATCTTCATAGATAGCAAAAAGATTAGCATTTGTTAGTGGCTTTTTCAACTTAACATAAACTGTTAACATGATGCCGCGATTAACTGGCAAAAGTGATGTTGAAAATTGAATGTGGCTAACTTTCTCATCAAATAACTTCAACTCTTGCACAATTTCTGGAATATGCTGGTGACGATTCAACTTGTAAGTCACGTAATTATCATGCACATTAACAAAATGACTTGACTCAGAAAGTGCCTTACCAGCACCTGTCAAACCACTTTTCGCATCCACGATAATAGAATCTTCTTCGACAACACCAGCTTTTAGCAAAGGTATCAAAGCTAATTCTGTTGCTGTCGCGTAGCAACCAGGGTTTGAAATGAATTTTTTACCTTTAACATCTGTAAACTCAGCCAAAGAATATGTAAATTTATTCATCTCTTCATCACTAGCAGGTGTTTTTTTATACCATTTTTCATAAAGATAGGCTGGCAAGCGATGGTCCCCTGACAAATCTATCACTGGAAAATCAGCTTTCACAAAAGGCTGTGCCAACTTGCTTGCGACCCCACTTGGTGTTGCAAAGAATACCAAGTCTGACTTTGCTATGATTTTATCAGCATCAAATTCTTCGATAACCAAGTCACAGATACCAACTAAGTAAGGGTATAAGTCTGATAATCGTCGACCGATTTCCTTAGTTGCATGAATCGAAGCAATCGTTACTTTTTTATGATTATTCAATAATTTAACTAATTCTAGACCACTGTATCCAGTGATGCCAACAATCGACACTCTCATAATATACACTCCTTAATAAATATGTATTCGATTTATAGTATATTTATTCATAAGTCAAGTATTTTTTA
>ENA-OQIG01000652-OQIG01000652.1-human-gut-metagenome-genome-assembly--contig:-NODE-652-length-18724-cov-15.216540_pt1 | contig 18724 bp, 18 predicted proteins | sample MGYA00242576_ERZ504741 | MGnify/ENA primary metagenome ERZ504741 (study PRJEB26092, sample SAMD00036436) | human gut metagenome | host: Homo sapiens | study: EMG produced TPA metagenomics assembly of... | reverse complement strand
CATCGACTACTTATAATTTACATCCAGTATAATAGAGGATACGTCTCTGTCAAAGTGGTTTTCCCAGCATCGATATGAGCCATAATTCCGATATTTCTGGTTCTCTCTAATGGATATTCTCTTCCAGCCAAGGTTTTTTCCTCCTAATATATTGTAGTTCCCCGAAACAAAAAGTCCCGGAGAACATGCCATTTGCTTAAGCCGCCAATCTGCGGCTGCCGCTTTGGCTCTTAGAAACGGTAGTGAGCAAACGCTTTGTTTGCTTCTGCCATTTTGTGCATATCTTCTTTTTTCTTTACAGATGCTCCTGTGTTGTTAGCAGCATCCAGGATTTCGTTAGCTAATCTTTCTTCCATTGTCTTCTCGCCTCTCTGACGGGAGTACAATGTGATCCAGCGAAGTGCGAGAGCCTGTCTTCTGTCAGCTCTGACTTCGATCGGCACCTGATAAGTAGCTCCACCGATACGTCTTGCTTTTACTTCGAGTACTGGCATGATGTTGTTCATAGCCTCTTCGAATATTTCGATCGCCGGTTTTTCAGCTTTTGCTTCAACTCTTTCAAATGCTCCGTATACAATCTTCTGTGCTACACCTTTCTTACCATCTAACATGATGTTGTTGATAAGTTTGGTAACAACTTTATTGTTGTATATTGGATCCGCTAATACGTCTCTTTTCTGAGTATGTCCTTTACGTGGCACGGTCCTTCCCTCCTTAATCATAATTTCCGGATTCTTTCCGGGATTAATTCATCGGTACTCACATGTGTCTTTCTATGGAATCACAATTCATGTGTCGCGGCCGCGGGACGATTGTATCTAAATCCGCAGCCCTAACTTATTGAACGTATCGTCCAATAAGGTACGATAATCATAGTTCTGTTTGTGATACGATTTAACTATTTAGTTACTTCTTTGCTAAGCGCTCTGTTTCTTATTTAGCGTCTTTTGGTCTCTTAGCGCCGTATTTAGAACGAGCCTGTCTTCTCTTAGCAACACCTGCTGTATCAAGTGTACCTCTGACGATGTGGTATCTTGTACCTGGCAGGTCCTTAACTCTTCCTCCACGGATCAGAACAACGCTATGCTCCTGAAGGTTGTGTCCTTCTCCTGGGATGTAGCTTGTTACTTCGATTCCGTTAGAAAGACGAACTCTGGCGATTTTTCTCAGAGCTGAGTTAGGCTTCTTAGGTGTAGCTGTCTTAACTGCTGTACAAACACCTCTCTTCTGTGGTGCAGATACATCAGTTGCACGCTTCTGAAGGGAGTTCCATCCTTTCTGAAGTGCCGGTGCTGTAGATTTCTTTTCAGAAGTCTGACGTCCTTTTCTAACTAACTGGTTAAATGTTGGCATTCTTTTTCACCTCCTATGATTTCACTCGTTGTCTTCCGGCTTATGCCGAAAGGGCTGCAGATAATGGTTCATTATCTGATATTTGCGCACAAAAACAGAATTTCTCCTGTGCACGCTAAATTAGTGTATTACGTTTTTTCCCGAAAGTCAAGGGATTTTCTAAGATTTTCTGCAACTATTCTCTCTTTTTTATCCGAGGAGCCAGCACCATACCGGAAGTGTGAATAATGACAGGATGGTCGTGACAAAGATCATTCCTGTTGCATATCCCTCATTCCCATGATATTTGGCAGACAGCAGTGCAGTTGTCACCGGTGTCGGCATCCCCGCAATAATAACCGTAATACCCCGAAGTAATGCAGGAATCGGAAGCAGTGCGGTAAGCCCGAATAAAATTGCCGGGATCAGGATCAGTCGGACAATGGTGTAAAGCACCATTGTTCCATCCAGTATTCCTTTCGGATTCATCTCTGCCAGCATCATGCCCACCAACATCATACTGAGGGGTGTATTACAGCTGCTGATCCCTGAAATCGTATTTTCCACACTTACCGGGAAGGACATTCCTGCGATCATGACGAAAAGTCCCAGATAGATGGCCACAATACATGGATGTGTCAGCACCTTTTTTACCAGACTTTCACTTTTTTCTTTCATAAAACAGGATGTTCCCACACTCCACATAACGATCCTCACCGGAAGCATAAACACGGAAGCATAAAACAATCCGTTCGTTCCATAAATCCCTTCGATCACAGGATTTCCGAGAAAACCGCCATTTGAAACGATTGTTCCATATCGAAGCGGCTTTCTCTTATCCGGTTCAGCCTTTCTGTAAAAGATACAGCTCATTATTATAGAAAGAATACAATACCCTGTCGCAAGAAACAGAACCTGGGCAAAGCTTTTGAGCATGCTCCACTCCCATTCCATCTGAAAGGAATGGAAGATATTAAACGGCAGTGTAACATACAGACAGAAATTGACCATGTCTTTGCGTCCTGTCTCTCCAATGATATTCTTTTTTCTCACCAGAAATCCGACTGCAACCAACAGAAACATCATCAGCTGCATGTTCACCATATTCTGAAATGCCATTTTTAGTACGCTTTACCCCAATATACCATGTGCTTCGCCGGTTTTCCACAGCATACACACACATCTGAAATCTGTTCCTGTTCCTCTGGAATACATCTGGATGTCACTCCGCCTGTCTGAGCTTTGATTTCTTCTTCACAGGCATCATCTCCACACCACATTGCTTTGATAAATCCGATCTCTTCCTGTGCCACTTTCACCATCTCATCCATATTTGCTGCTGTGTGGATATGAGAATCAAGGAATGCTTTCGCTCTCTCAAACATATCTTTCTGAATTGTCTCCAGGATTTCGGACAGTTTTTCTGTCAGCTCATCCATTGCCACTACAATTTTTTCTCTTGTGTCACGGCGAACGACAACAACCTGACCATTTTCAATATCTTTTGGTCCGATTTCGATACGTGTCGGGATTCCGACCATTTCCTGCTCGCTGAATTTCCATCCCGGGCTCTTTTCAGAATCATCGATGGAAGCTCTGTATCCTGCTGCCTTCAATGCTGCAAGCAGTTCATTAGCTTTATCAAGCACACCTTCTTTGTGCTGTGCGATCGGGATCACTCTTGTCTGAACCGGTGCAATGTGCGGAGGAAGTACCAGACCACTGTCATCTCCATGCACCATGATGATAGCTCCGATGATACGTGTGGACAGTCCCCAGGATGTCTCATATACGCTGTGCAGTTTGTTTTCTTTATCAGAATAGCTGATTCCGTACGCATCCGCAAACGCATTTCCGAAGAAATGACTGGTTCCTGACTGGAGTGCTTTTCCGTCATGCATCAGCGCTTCAATTGTATACGTATCCTGTGCTCCTGCAAATTTCTCACTTGGTGTCTTTCTTCCTGTCACAAGCGGAATTGCCAGATCGTCTTCTACGAAACTCTTGTATACATCACGCATCAGAAGTGTTCTTTCTTCTGCTTCTTCATATGTTGCGTGGATCGTATGACCTTCCTGCCATAAAAATTCTCTGGAACGAAGGAACGGTCTTGTTGTCTTTTCCCATCTCAGCACAGAGCACCACTGATTCCAAACTTTTGGAAGATCTCTGTAAGACTGTACTGTTTTGCTCCACAGATCGCAGAATAAAGTCTCAGATGTCGGACGGATACAGAATCTCTCCTGCAGTTCTTCCATTCCTCCATGTGTTACCCACGCTACTTCCGGTGCAAATCCTTCGATATGATCTTTTTCTTTCTGAAGCAGATTTTCCGGAATCAATACCGGAAGATACACGTTTTCTACACCTGTCTCTTTAAAACGTTTGTCCAGATTTGCCTGAATATTCTCCCAGATCGCATATCCGTTCGGAAGATAATTCAAACATCCTTTTACTCCTGAATAATCACACAATTTTGCTTCGCGCACCACATCTGTGTACCACTGTGCAAAATCTACTTCTCTGGCCGTAATGGATTCTACCAGTTTTTTTTCTTTTGCCATAATGTTCTCCTCTTCTTTCTTCTCTGTTTTTGTTTCTTCTGGGAAGTATCCTGCCCTGTATTTTTTCGTAAAAAAGCCGAGCCTTCCTTCCCGATAAGGGACCGAAAGACTCGGCGGTACCACCCTGATTAACCACAGTATCTCTGTGATTCTCTCTTACACCGTTAACGCCGGTTCTACGCCGCATTTTCATACGAAAGCTCCCAGGCCGGTTCTATACCCTTTCCGCAGAAGCCTCTCACCTGACTGCTTCTTCTCTGTGCCGTTCTCTGATATATACTAATCCTGTTCTTCACCCATCTAACATATTCATCGTGAATTCTAACTGAATTTCTCACGATTGTCAAGCAATCAGCGCACCTGCAGCAATTTCTGTTTCAATTCATTTTCCAGACGCTGCATCTCTGCCTCTGCTTCCTGACGTTTTTGCCTTCCTTCCTGCTGAATCTGCATCACTTCATCCAACGTAGAGATTAAGGATTCATTTGTCGCTTTTAGTGTTTCCATATCCACGATTCCACGCTCAGATTCTCTTGCAGTTTCCAGCGTCGCCATCTTCAATGTATCCGCATTCTTTTTCAGCAGTTCGTTTGTCATATCCGTCACTTCCCTCTGAGCTGCTGCCGCCTGTGCAGAATGCGCCACACCGAGCGCCAGTACCATCTGGCTCTTCCACAGCGGAATTGTATTCACGATCGTGGACTGGATCTTTTCCACCATCACGGTATCATTGTTCTGTACCAGTCGGATCTGCGGTGCTGTCTGGATGGAGATCATTCTCGTCAGTTCCAGATCATGAACCTTCTTTTCAAATCTTCCGCACATCGCCTCCAGATCTCTGGCCGCCTGTGCATCCTCTGCAAGTCCGCTGGCCTGCGCTTTCGTCAGGAGTTCCTTCAACTGTCCCTCCTGCACTTCTTCCAGCTTTTTCTTTCCTGCCAGAATATACATCGTCAGCTCTTTAAAATATGTCAGGTTCAATTCATACATCTTATCCAGAATCGCAACATCTTTCATCAGCTGTACTGATGTCCCTCCAGAGCCTGGCAGATCTGGTTGATATTCGTCTCCGCCTTGGCATATTTTGTTTTCAGTGCCTGAATCTTATTTGCCTGCTTTTTGAAGATTCCGAAAAATCCTTTTTCTTCTTCCTCGTCAAAATTTTTCAGCTCCTTCACAACATTCCCGAGAAGTTCTCCCACTTCCCCCAAGTCCTTCGTCTTTACATTTTCCAGTGCAGTCTCTGAAAAATCCGCCATCTTGCTCTGAGTTCCCGCACCATACTGCAGGATCATGGCAGAATTGGTCAGGTCGATCTGATTTGCAAACTGATCTGCCATCTTTCTCTCTTCTTCTGACAGAACATTTTCATCCATCAGAGGCTCTTCTTTTTTCACTTCCGGCTGTGCTTTTTCTTCCTCCGCAAATGGATTCAGTGTCAGTGTCGGTGCTGTCTGAAAATCTTTCAATTCTTCGCTCATCATTTTCCTCCTGTTGAAAAGTCATTTTTCGTAAGTCCTTCCTGCGCCAGCATTGTCTTCAGCACAGAAATATCAGAGGACACATCCCACGCTGTCTCCTGAAACAGATCATCCAGAAGCTTTTCAAATGCGATATTCAATGTATCCAGTGTATCCTCAATCTCCTTTTTCGAAGAAAGAATATTCTCCCCCTGCACAGGCTGTGCATCCAGCTCCTCATATGCCTCTAAAAGCTTGACTGCCGTCGGAAGATAATATTCCATCAGCCTGCGAATATCGGTCACCACTTCCGGGTTCTGTTCTACCCGCGCAAAGATCCGTTTTGTCAAAAGCTCCATTCGGGACATCTTTTCTGATACCACTTCTCCCGGAATTGCATCATTACATTCCCGGATTTTGCGGATATATGCATTTCCCGCTTCAATCACTTCCTGTACTTTCGGATCCAGACCTGCTCTTCTGTCAGCGTCTGCTTTTTGTCTCTCTTTTGACTCCTGCTCTCTGGCTTTCTGTTGCCTTGCCTGTGCCATCAGTTCCTGATACTGCTCAAATGCTTCCCTGCTGGTCATCAGACACGCTTTCTGCTCATCCAGATGCCCCTGAAGAAACCATCCTTTTCTGATCATAGTTTCCAGATCTTTTACTACAAATTTTTCTTTTTTCTGTACCCTCAGCGCCAGATCTTTCACATTTCCATATTCTCTGCCCTGTAGCTCTTCTATATAAATCTGAAACCGCTTCACCCTGCTTAAAAGTTTTGTCCCGGTGATTCCAAGCGCGGTAAATACTGCCAGAAGGATCACCTGTATACTAAGTGCGACGGATACGCCGACTCCCGCTCCAAGCAGCATCCCGGTCACACCTGTGATCAGTCCGCCGATCAAAAGACATCCTGCAATCGTATAACCTGTGATCGTCATCGTCAGTCCTGCTGCTTTTTTCGCTCTCGTCCCGGCATACAATGTGGGGCGTTTTAACTGATTCAAATCCAGATTCTGCCAGGCACCCTTTGTCCTGTCCTTTTGCCTCCCGGTACCATAGTCCGCTTTCTGATACTGATATCCTCCGCGGGGGTTTCTCATCCCGTCTGTAAATTCATGAAAGGCACTGTTTACTGTATCTGTAATGGTCTGATTCAATCTCCGAAAATCTCTGGAGTCCACTGCATCCTGCACGGTCCGTCTGATATCCTCACCGAACTGTTCCCACTCCCAATTTGTCCTCATATCTTCAACCTCCTGCCGCCAGTCAATTCCTAAAGTATCCTGTCTCTGATTTCCAGCAGATCACTCTATGTAAATTAGTTTAGAGATGTTTTCTGTAAAAGTCAAGAATCCCTTGACCACTCTTTTGTTTTATATGATAATTGTAGCAGATTTCACAAGAGGAGCGTATCAAAATGAAGCCACATATTTTATATGAAGACCAGGACATCATCGTATGTCTGAAACCTGCCGGTATCCCGACTCAGACAAGCCGCCCCGGCTTCCGGATATGTCAGCATTTTAAAAAATCATATCTATCAGAACAGCGCACACAAAAAACAACCTTACCTTGCAGTAATCCATCGGCTGGATCAGCCGGTAGAAGGGCTGCTTGTATTTGCCAAAACACCTGCCGCTGCCAAAGAGCTGAACCGTCAGCTCCAGAGTTTTGGCTTCGGCAAATATTATCAGGCGGTTCTTCTCGGATGCCCACAGACTGCTGACGGAATTTTAGAAGATTATCTTGTCAAAGACGGGCGCACGAACACTTCCAGAATCTGTACAGAAGAGACGCCGGGCGCCAAAGTTGCACGCCTTTCCTACCATATTGCAAAAACAACAGCGGAATTTTCACTGGCAGAGATTCATCTGGATACCGGACGTCATCACCAGATCCGGGTACAAATGGCTCACCTTGGCTGTCCCATCGCAGGAGACCGAAAATATGATCCGAACCAGACTTCTTTTTCCCAACTGCAGCTCTTTGCCTGCCGTCTGGAATTCGCACATCCAAAAACAAAAAAGCACATGGAATTTACCCATGCGCCTGTTTTGCGTGTTTTTGCCGACGAAACACCAGCAGATCATCCTGTCGGATAATCGTATTTCCATTGGGAATGAGAGTGCTTCCTTCTCTTTTGACCATGACAATGAGCACCCCTGCTTTCTGGTCCAGCTCATTCACTGGTTTATCCCGCCATTTATGATTTTTGTCAATTTCCACCTCATACAATGTCAGATTTTCCCGGTCTTCAAAGGCCGGGGCTGCACAAATCAGCAGATCGCCGCCTTCTAAAGATGTATCACCATTCGGCATCATTGTCTCCTGTCCCCGAAACAGCAGTACCACTAAAACTCCCGGCGGCATTTCGATTTCTTTTAGTGTTTTTCCTGCAAACGGATGATTGTCAGTAATCTTGATCTTGACAAAAGAAATATCATTTTCATCCTGATAGTCATTAAACGTCCGCATGACATTGGCATTCTTATCGATCATTTCCAGCTTTCTGGATACAGCCGGAAGTAAGGTACCCTGAACCGCAAGAGACAGCAGTACAATCACAAATACCATGTTAAACAAATTGTATGTCATCGGAATGCCGGATAAGACAACATAAATAGAAAACACAATCGATGCCACTCCCCGCAATCCGGCCCAGGAAACAACGCCGATCTGCTGCCAGGATGCACCAAACGGCTTTAATATCGCAAGCACTGACACCGGACGCCCGATAAACAGCATAAAAAGACATAAAAGCAATGCGGGAACAAACACTTCCGGCAGCTGTGACGGCGTTACAAGCAATCCCAGCAAGAAGAAAATAACCATCTGTGCAATCTCTGTCAGAATATCAAAAAAGTGGACCATCTCTTTTTGTCCGGTATAAACCGATTTCCAATCAGAATTCCGCACAGATATACACTCAGATATCCATTTCCACCGGCAACAGACGGCAACGCATATCCAACGATCACTGCTGCAAATAAAAAGATCGTTCTTCCCTGTTTCATCCCAAAATCAATCTGATTCAAAATAAAGACAGAAGCTTTTCCGATCAAGAAGCCGCAGGCTGCTCCGATCAGAATCTGTTTCAGCAGAAGACCGGCTACCGAGATCTGCTCTCCGGAAACAAGAGAGATCATCAGGATCGTCATCATGTAAGATATCGGATCGTTAGATCCCGACTCCAGCTCCAACAGAGAATCTGTATTGTACTTCAGAGAGAGCTGCTTGGATCTCAGTACATTAAATACGGACGCTGCATCTGTAGATGCAATGACCGATCCGATCAAAATCCCTTCCATCCAGCCCACTCCCAACAGCACATGCGCTGCTGCCCCTACCAGCGCTGCGGTCATCACTACGCCGGCTGTGGAAAGTAAGAATGCTTTTCCCATTACCGGTTTTGCAGTCTTTAGATTTGTTCCAAAACCACCATAGAACATGACAAACAACAGACTGACCGAACAGATTGCCTCTGACAGTTCATAATCATCGAACGGAATCTTGAAAAAACCATCTACTCCAAAGCACATTCCAAGACCGATAAACAATAACAGTGACGGCAGCGGAAGTTTAGCAGCGATGCGGTTCATTAAAATGCAGGCCACGATCACCACTCCTGCCAGTAATAACAATTGATTCATCCTGTCCCTCCTTCTGATTTTAATACTTTACCATTTTAACAGGAATTCCGTTCTTTCGCAATTTTTCTCTCTTTTTAAAAACAGCGGCTGCCTCATCGTTTATCCATGAGACAGCCGCTGCTCTTATTTTCCTCTTCTTACATTTCCCCAGATTCTTCCGTATCTGCTTCCAGAGATTCCTGATACCGATCCAATATCGTATTCTGAATCTTTTCTCTTGTACCGGAATTGATCGGATGTGCGATATCGCGATATTCCCCATCCAGAGCTTTTTTGCTCGGCATTGCGATAAACAAGCCTTTTTCCCCTTCGATCACCTTGATATCATGAACTACGAATTCATTATCAATCGTAATCGAAACAACTGCTTTTAATTTTCCCTCTTTTGTCACCTTGCGCACACGAACATCTGTAATCTGCATACTGTTCAAGTCTCCTTTCTCCGCCTGCATTACTGTCTCAATTCCTTATAATGCATACCTCTCGTTTTTTTCAACTACCACTTTTACACCACTCTCACCAACATGACGTGTATTGGCTCTGATCGTATCTCTGCTCTCTACAATACAATTTTCAATATATGTATTGTCCCCGAGATATACATCATTTAAAATGATTGAATTTTTGATCACACAGTTATTGCCGACAAATACTTTTTTGAAGATAATGGAGTTTTCCACAGTTCCATTGATGATACTTCCGCTTCCTATAAGGCTGTTCTTGACGGCTGCTCCCGGATTGTATTTTGCAGGCGGCAGATCGCTCACCTTGGAATACACACTCGGAGCATCCTTAAAGAAATACTTTCTCACTTCCGGCTTCAGGAAATCCATATTTGTCTGGTAATATGCATCCACTGTTGAGATGTTGTTCCAGTAGCTGTTTATCTTATAACCGTAAATTTTCTTCAGATTCTTATAACGAATCAGAATATCGGTTACAAAATCATGTCTCTCTTCCTCTGCGCAATGCTCTATCAGATCGATCAGAAGCCTTCTTCTGATTACATAGATTCCTGTAGAGATCGTCTGAGATTTTGCCACCATAGGCTTTTCTTCGAACTCTTCAATTCTGGCAGATTCGTTCATGCGTACCGTACCAAAACGAGTCGCATCTTCTCTGTCATCCAGATCCTTACACACAACTGTAATATCCGCTTTCTTTGCAATATGGTATTCAAGGACTTTATTATAATCAAGCTTGTACACCGCGTCTCCGGATGTAATGATCACATATGGTTCGTGACACTTTTTCAGGAAATCCAGATTCTGATAGATCGCATCGGCTGTTCCTCTGTACCAGTCCCCGTTATTCGCAGTGATCGTCGGTGTAAATACATACAGACCACCCTGCTTTCTTCCGAAATCCCACCATTTTGAGGAATTCAGATGTTCATTTAAAGATCTCGCATTATACTGTGTCAGAACTGCCACTTTCTGTATATGCGAATTTGTCATATTGCTGAGTGCAAAATCAATCGCTCTGTAACTGCTTGCCACCGGCATCGCCGCAGCTGCACGTTTCGCTGTCAGCTCCCTCATTTTTCTGCTGCTTCCACCTGCCAAGATAATCCCTACTGCTCTCATGAACGTTCACCTGCCTTTATTAATGTCTCGCCGCCTGCAAGTACTCCATCGCTGTAATCTTCCGGCACGGTATAACCACTGATTGCAGTATTTTTGCCAATCTGTACATTGGATGGAATTCTGGAATTTTCTCCAATCGTAGCCAGTCCGCCACTGTAAATATTCGGTTTTTCTTTGTTCGGAACCTCGCTTCCGATTCCGATCACAACATTGTTGCCAATCTCAGTGCCTTCCGCAATAATCGCCTTGTCTATCACGCAATTATCTCCGATCACAACATCACGCATCAGGATAGAATCCCGCACGATACTGCCTTTTCCGATCGTAACTCCTCCGCCTAATACGGAATTATGTACTTCTCCGTAAATCTCAGAACCATTGCTGATGATGCAACGGTCTACCACAGACTGATCCGAGATATACTGGGGCGGAATATTGGCACTGTTTGTATAAATCTTCCAGAACTCTTCATACAGATTGAATTCCGGAATGATGTCAATCAGCTCCATATTCGCTTCCCAGTAAGAACTCAATGTTCCGACATCCTTCCAATATCCGTTGTATTCATAAGCAAACATTCTTCTTCCGTTTTCGTGACAATATGGAATGATATGTTTTCCAAAATCACAATTCGGCTGCTCGGATAATTTCAGAAGAGCTTCTTTCAATACCGGCCAGCTGAATATATAAATTCCCATGGATGCCAGATTACTGCTTGGCTTCTCCGGCTTCTCTTCAAATTCTTTAATCTTGCTTTCTTCATCTGTGACTACAATTCCAAATCTGCTTGCCTCTTCCATCGGCACCGGCATCGCTGCGATCGTAACATCCGCATGATTTGCCTTGTGGAAATCCAGCATTACTTCATAATCCATCTTATAAATATGATCTCCTGAAAGAATCAGCACATAATCCGGATTGTAAGTCTCCATGTAATCCAGATTCTGATAAATGGCATTAGCCGTTCCGGTATACCACTCGCTGTTCGCGCTCTTCTCATAAGGAGGAAGGATTGTAACTCCGCCGATATTACGGTCCAGATCCCACGGATCCCGATTCCAATATGGGTATTCAAACGCAGCGGCTGATACTGCGTCAATACACCCACCGTGTCTACTCCTGAATTAATACAGTTACTCAATGGAAAATCAATGATCCGATATTTCCCTCCAAAAGCCACTGCCGGTTTTGCAACCTTTGCAGTGAGAACTCCCAATCGACTGCCTTGTCCGCCTGCAAGCAGCATGGCAATCATTTCCTTCTTAATCATGTAGTCACCTCATTTCTAGTTGATTGCTGTTATTATACCATATTTTTCTCATCCGTACATGTTTTTTACAAAAATTTTGCATAATCTTTTTCCTTTTTGTTTATTTGGTACAAAAAGAACTTCTTTTAATTTTCCCCATATATAGTATAATATAAACTGCAAAGAAATTTTATGACTAAATTTAATAAACTTTTTACTTTTAAAATAAAACACACAAGATTTTCAACTATTTTCATAGTAAGGGAAGGTAATCATCATATGTATAAAATCAATTTCAAACAGCCTATTCACGTTCATTTTATCGGTATCGGCGGCATCAGCATGAGCGGTCTTGCCGAGATTCTTCTAAAAGAAGGATTTACCGTATCCGGTTCTGACTCGAAAGTCTCTCCGCTTACCGAACATCTGGAAGCAAAAGGGGCTCAGATTTTTTATGGTCAGAAAGCATCCAATATCATCGACGGGATCGACTGCGTCGTATACACTGCCGCGATCCGCAGAGAAAATGCAGAGCTGATGGAGCTGTTGCAAAAAAAATCCCAATGCTGACCCGTGCGGAGCTGCTTGGACAGCTGATGGCTAATTACAAAACTCCGATCGCAGTATCAGGAACTCATGGCAAGACGACAACAACTTCCATGATCTCTCATGTTCTGCTGGCAGGTGACACAGATCCTACCATCTCTGTGGGCGGGATTCTGCAGGCCATCGGCGGAAATATCCGGGTCGGAAGCTCCGGCATCTTCGTCACAGAGGCCTGTGAATATACAAACAGCTTCCTGCACTTTTTCCCGAAGATCAGCATCATCCTGAACATTGAAGCCGATCATCTGGATTTCTTTAAAGATCTGGAAGATATCCGTCACTCCTTTCATCAGTTTGCAGCCCTGTTGCCATCTGACGGAACACTGATCATTAACGGAGAGATCGATCAGTATCAGGAAATCTGCGAAGGTCTGGACTGCAGCGTGGTGACTTACGGAATGTCTCCAGAATTTGACTACAGTGCGCAGAATATCACCTACGATGAAAAAGGTCGGGTTGCATTTGATTTCTTCCGAAACGGAAAGCTGGACACACACATCGTCCTTTCCGTGACCGGAGATCACAATGTGTCCAACGCCCTTTCCGCGATCGCAACAGCGGAGCTGTTGGGACTTTCCATGGATACGATTCAGAAAGGCCTGCTTTCCTTCTCCGGAACAGACCGCCGTTTTGAATACAAGGGAACGATCGATGATGTCACCATCGTAGATGACTATGCACATCATCCGACAGAGATCAAAGCAACTTTAAAGGCTGCGAAGCACTATCCGCACCGCAAACTCTGGTGCGTATTCCAGCCGCACACATACACAAGGACCAAAGCATTTTTCCAGGAATTTGCAGAAGCTCTTTCCCATGCAGATCATGTGATTCTTGCCGATATTTATGCCGCACGGGAAACAGATACTCTTGGGGTATCCTCTGAAGCGCTCTCAGACGCGATCCGCAGCCTTGGAACAGATTCTCACTATTTTCCATCCTTTGCAGAGATCGAAACATTTCTCAAAGAAAACTGGAATGCAGGAGATCTTGTTCTTACAATGGGTGCCGGAGATGTGGTAAAAATTGGAGAAGATCTCTTAAAATAGGACTTATCCACATTATCCACATGGGTTATTCACAAAAAAGCAGATTTTCCCTTGAAAAAAGGCTTTTGCCCGTTCAGATAAGATGCTATAATACCTTTGCGCATGAGAGAGCAGCGTATGAATTCCGGAAAACAGGGAGAGGACTATGAAGACATTTACGTTAAAAAATAAATTCCAGACAAATGCCACACTGGTTGCGAACGACTTTATCGATCACTATATGGTGCAGGCAAACGGCGAATTTGTAAAAGTATATCTGTTCCTTTTAAGACATTTGGATAATGCCGGCTCTTCTCTGACAGTTTCTGCAGTTGCAGACTGTCTGAACAACACAGAAAATGATATCCTGCGCGCATTCAAATACTGGGAATCCAAAGGACTTCTTCAGATGGAATGTGATGCAGAGGGACATGTCTGTGAACTGGAACTGATCCAGATTCCCCAGACCCAAGCACAGATACCGATCACTGCGGCCAAAAAGCCTTCCGCATCGGTCGTCTCTGTCAAGCCTGCTACTCCCAAAGCTGTGGCAGCTTCTGTTTCCCGCCCGGCGGCGCACGCAGATGCCGCAAAGGCGCAAAAGCAGCTAAAATCGCTCCTGTTCATTGCGGAACAGTATCTTGGTAAGACTCTGACAAAGACAGATATGGATGCGATCACTTATTTTTATGATCATCTCGGCATGTCGGCTGACCTGATCGAATATCTGATCGAATCCTGCGTGGAAAACGGCCACAAAAGTATTCATTATATTCAGAAGGTCGCTTTATCCTGGGCAGACAGCGGGATCACTACCAAAGAGCAGGCAAAACAGCAATCCCGCAGTTATAACAAAAACTGCTACACTGTTCTGAATGCTTTCGGAATCAAAAATCGGGGACCTGCCGCATCTGAGGTTTCGTATATCCAGAAATGGACCGATACCTATGGATTTACTCTGGACATCATCGAAGAAGCCTGCAGCAGAACAATTTCTGCAACTCATCAGCCAAGCTTTGAATATGCAGACACGATCCTGACCAGATGGCACAACAGCCATGTACATCATTTGAAAGATATTTCGGTGTTGGATGATGCATACCAGAAACAAAAAGCCGTTTCGGCTGCCTCAGCTCCAAAGGCAAAACCTGTCTCCAGAAATCTGAACAATTTCGAACGCCGTTCATATGACATGGATTCTCTGGAGGAGCAACTATTAAACAGCAATTAGAAGGAGAGCACTGTCGTGGGACTAAAAAATTCACAATATCAGGCGATTATGCGTAAGTACGAGCAAAAACAACTCCGAAACCATGATATACTGACACAGCATTATGAAGAGGTCTACCGTCAGCTGCCTGAATTTAAATCACTGGATGATTCCATTTCCATTTTGTCTGTTCAATATGGAAAACGCCTGTTAAACGGCGATCAAAAAGCAATTTCTTCTTTAAAAGAAGAGCTTGCCATTTTACGCGCCAGCAAGCAGGAGCTTTTACGATCCAGTGGTTTTCCGGCTGATTATCTGGAACCGGTCTATGATTGTCCGAATTGTAAAGATACCGGATATATCGGAAACCAAAAATGTCACTGTTTCAAAAAAGCCATCATTGACTTACTTTATGAACAGTCAAACTTAAAAGAAATTCTCAAAAAAGAAAACTTCAGCAACTTTGCTCTGGACTACTATTCCACCAACTTTATTGACCCGAAGACCGGCCGTTCTTCCCGCCAGGTAATTGAAGATGCCCTGCGGATCTGCCGGAATTTCGTCACCTCTTTCGGAACAGATTTCCAGAATCTTTTTCTGTATGGAGATGTTGGTGTGGGCAAGACCTTTTTGTCCAACTGCATTGCAAAGGAACTGATGGATAAAGAGTATTCTGTTCTTTACTTTTCTGCATCCAAGTTCTTTTCCAGTCTTGCAAAACATGCGTTTGACAAGCAAGATGTAGATGCGCAGAATATGTTTGAACTGATCTACAACTGTGACTGTCTGATCATTGATGATCTGGGAACCGAATATACGAACAATTTTATTGCATCCCAGTTCTTCACATGCATCAACGAACGACTGCTTAACAGCCGTTCTACAATTATATCAACAAACTTGTCACTGGACACTCTGGCTGATCTTTATACAGAACGGTCCTTTTCCAGAATCACAAGTAATTATATCATGTTGAAACTGATAGGCGATGACATCCGAATCAAAAAGAAATTAAAAAACAGGGAGGAAAATTAATGTTACGTCGAAAAGAAAGAAACTTAGAAAATATTCCAGTAGGAGCGCTCGGACTGATTCCGGTCAGAGGATGCGAAGGTCTTGGAGACAAGGTCAATGATTATCTGGTAAAATGGCGCAAAGAAAGCGGTTCTGAACATAAAGGAGATGTCGCTTTCACCGGTTATGACAGAGATACTTTTATCATTGATGCCGATGTTCCGAGATTCGGTTCCGGAGAGGCAAAAGGAATCATCAAAGAGTCTGTTCGTGGAAAAGATCTCTATCTGATGGTCGACGTATGCAACTACAGCCTCACCTATTCTCTGACAGGAAACACAAACCATATGTCACCGGATGACCATTTCCAGAACTTAAAGCGTGTAATCGCTGCAGTCGGAGGAAAGGCGCGCCGCATCAATGTGATCATGCCATTCCTTTACGAAAGCCGTCAGCACAAAAGAACAAGCCGCGAGTCTTTAGACTGCGCACTCGGACTTCAGGAACTGGTACGCATGGGCGTTGATAACATCATTACTTTTGATGCGCACGATCCTCGTGTATCCAATGCCATCCCGCTGAGCGGATTTGAGACAGTTCCTCCAACTTACCAGTTGTCAAAGGACTTCTGCGCAATGTAAAAGATCTGCAGATCGACAGTGACCACATGATGGCGATCAGCCGGATGAAGGTGGTACGAACCGTGCGATCTACCTTGCAAACGTACTTGGACTGGATATGGGTATGTTCTACAAACGCCGTGATTATACACAGATCGTCAACGGACGCAACCCGATCGTTGCCCACGAATTCTTAGGAAGCTCTGTAGAAGGCAAAGACGTGATCATTATCGATGACATGATCTCTTCCGGAGATTCTATCATCGAAGTTGCAACAGAGCTGAAACGCAGAAAAGCAAAACGAATCTTTGCTGCAGCTACATTTGGTCTTTCACAAACGGTCTGGACAAGTTCGATCAGGCATATGAGGACGGAACAATCTCCGGTATTCTGACAACTAACCTGATCTATCAGACACCGGAATTATTATCAAGACCATACTATATCAACTGTGACATGAGCAAATATATCGCTCTGATCATCGATACACTGAACCACGACGGTTCTATCAGCAGTATCTTAAGCCCGGATGAGAGAATCCAGCATGTACTGCAGAAATATAAAAACGGAGAAACGATTTAATTAAAAAAGAGGGAAACTGTTTCATTAATTGACAGTTTCCCTCTTTATTTCATATGGTGGAAATCTGGTTTTCATTCCCCCTGATAACAAAATCCGATCCACCAGTGTTTCTTGCAGCCAGCAGAATCAGCATAAAAACAGCCAATTTTCAAGCTGAAAATCGACTGTTCTATGAAATATCTTACAGTAATCCACCGATCGCCATAAACAATGGCGCAAATACAAGTGACACAACTGTCATCAGTTTGATCAGGATATTAATGGATGGTCCTGATGTATCTTTAAACGGATCTCCAACAGTGTCTCCGACAACCGCTGCCTTGTGAGCCTCGCTTCCTTTTCCGCCGTGATTTCCTTCTTCGATGTACTTCTTGGCATTATCCCAGGCACCACCTGAGTTTGCCATAAAGATCGCCATGAGAACACCTGTCACAAGCGCACCTGCCTGAAGTCCGCCAAGAGCTTCCACTCCTAACACGATTCCGACCAGAATCGGCACAACAACTGCCATTGCTCCCGGAAGAAGCATCTCATGAAGTGCAGCTGTCGTAGAGATAGATACGCAAGACTTATAATCCGGTTTTTCCGTTCCTTTCATAATTCCCGGTTTCTCACGGAACTGACGTCTTACTTCCTCGATCATCTTATATGCTGCCTTAGATACGGATTCCATGGTAAATGCAGAGAACAGGAATGTAAGCATTCCTCCGATAAACAATCCGATGATCACACGATAATCCAGCACATTGATACTTTCCAGATGTACTGCCTGAGAATACGAAGCAAACAGTGCCAGTGCTGTCAGCGCAGCAGAACCGATTGCAAAGCCTTTTCCCATAGCTGCTGTTGTATTTCCTACAGAATCCAGTTTATCAGTGATTTCACGTACCGATTTGTCCAGACCTGACATTTCTGCGATTCCGCCGGCATTATCGGCGATCGGACCATATGCATCCACCGCAACTGTAATTCCAGTTGTAGAAAGCATTCCCACTGCTGCCAGAGCAATTCCGTACAATCCGTCTACCTGATATGCTACAAAAATACCGATGCAGATCAGGATCAGCGGGATTGCTGTTGACTGCATTCCGACTGCGATTCCACTGATGATCGTGGTTGCCGGTCCTGTCTCAGACTGCTCTCCGATCTTCTTCACCGGATTGTAATCTGCTGATGTATAGCATTCTGTAATCAGACCAATGAGAACACCTACGATCAGACCTGCGATTACGGCGATGGCTCCGTCAAAGTTTCCAAATAAAACCTTACTCAGTACAAGAGACACGATCACAACCAGAAGTGCCGCAATATTGCTTCCCATCTTCAGGGCTTTCTGCGGACTTACTTTCTCATCCCCTTTTACAAAGAATGTACCGATAATGGATGCTACAAGTCCACATCCCGCGATCGCAAGCGGGAATACAACTCCGGAAATTGCAGAAACCGCAACACCAAGTGTCAGTGCAGAAACGAGAGATCCTACATAAGATTCAAATAAGTCGGCTCCCATTCCTGCAACATCTCCTACATTATCCCCTACGTTGTCTGCGATTACTGCAGGGTTACGCGGATCATCCTCAGGGATTCCGGCTTCTACTTTTCCAACCAGATCAGCCCTACGTCTGCAGCTTTTGTATAGATACCACCGCCAACACGCGCAAACAGCGCAATTGAAGATGCTCCCAAACTGAATCCGGACAGCACGTCTACATCTTTCGTCAGAATATATACAACGCTGACTCCAAGCGCTCCCAGACCTGCTACACACATTCCCATAACGGCTCCGCCTGAAATCGTACGATGGAAAAGCTGGACCTTAC
>ENA-OQIG01000651-OQIG01000651.1-human-gut-metagenome-genome-assembly--contig:-NODE-651-length-18752-cov-2.316832_pt1 | contig 18752 bp, 16 predicted proteins | sample MGYA00242576_ERZ504741 | MGnify/ENA primary metagenome ERZ504741 (study PRJEB26092, sample SAMD00036436) | human gut metagenome | host: Homo sapiens | study: EMG produced TPA metagenomics assembly of... | reverse complement strand
CTGAATCTGAGACAACATCTGGCAAGGCTGGGACGGAAGTCACTGTCGTTCTCAAAATCGGTGGAGCTGCATGACAAGGTCATCGGGCATTATCTGAACATAAAACACTATCAGTAAGTTGGAGTCACTACCCCCATTCTCACGCGAATGCTTTGCCCTTGACTTGCCAACAACCGAATCGCTTGCTCTGCAGCTATGGTTTTTTATTAGAATCTTCGCCACTAAATAAATTATAATAAATTGATTTTATTAGATATCTATCAGAATCTATATGGTCAGCACGAGTTGCATGCTCTAATGTTTCAAATGCCAGGGTATGTGCGGCTTCAGCAAATATCCCAGGCCAACCCTTACTCAGCATCGATAGTCCTTTAAGGACTCTTATCTGAATCTCCCTCATACTGGCACCATCGCGCGCGACAGGTGAGAAAAAGTCTTCCAGTAGATCGTTATTCTGAAGTGGTGCAACATGTACTGAAGGATATTTCACTTCTATTTCATCAGATTTATTCTCGCGTAAGTGGAAGTATACGAACACCTCTGCCAATGACATCAATGGCGTTCCAGGATCGTTCACTGCAGGGGAAAGGGCCCGGCAGGCTATCTCGGCCATGACGCTAAGACAAAATCGAGGATCCTGAGCAAATGAACGTGCATCCGAGACAATAAGCGTCTCAAGTAAATCGGTGCTGATTGACGACTCCTGGCCCTGACTCAGGTACAAAACTGGCATGGACGGATGTATGAAACTGCCTGCTGCGCCACGAGATATACATGACGGGGATCAATTGGTCAGCAGCTTGCTAAGTTTCACCATATCAATATATTCAACATAGCCAATCTTCTTCGGATAAACTGCAACCGTTCCTTTCGGCTGTTCATTGTTCTCAAGCCATGGATATCCGCCGAGACAGGGATTTCTTGCTCTCGCAATAAATGTTTCGATGGCCGCCTGTTCTACTTGTGCCGTTGTCTCACCAACCCTCCCCAGAGAGGTCAAATGCTGTATCCAGCGAAGCAATGTGATGAGGATTAAGGCAATGACAACCAGTGTGACAATGAATAAAATGACTCTCCCCCTTTCTCCATAAGCTCCCATATTGAGGGCAATAATCCCTACCAGACTGAAGAGAAAAGAACCGATGAAGGTGGCCAGTACATTTTGTGTGGTGACGTCTTCAACAACTAAACGCGTAGCTCTGGGAGTCACATTAGTAGTGGCTGAACCGTAGGCTGTGACCATGATACTCAGCGAAAATGTGGTCACTGCCAGCATACTCGATGCCAGTATGTTCAGAATGTTATCGACTGCTTCCGCACCAACTTCACGGAAACCGACTCAGGAATCATTGATTTAAAAGAATTGATAAAAGGGCCGTTATTATCGCGACAATTGCGAATAACGTTGCCTGAACCATAGTTTTTTAAATGTCTGCTTCAGCATCCATTTCCAGCGTGAAATCATTCTGCATTCCCTCATATTGCGGCCGGGATAATAATTGCCGCCCCCAGGACGGCATGTTGCTATTAACGAACCAGGTGCAGGAAGTGCAGGTGTTTTTCGTACTGGTCCAGTATGTCATTAATCAGCTGTTCCTGGTTCCAGCCCATCACATCATAATTTTGACCGCCTTCTTTGAGATAAACCTCAGCGCGATAATATCGATGTTGTTCAGTCTGCTGCTCATCATTATCCATTGCGGCGAGCGCGAAGGTCGGTGAGATATACCCGCGAAGCCTCACTTCATATATAAAATTCAGCTCGTTGCCCAAATCGACTTCAAGACGAATACGATCGTCGACTGCATCACTAATGTGGCTTATCGTCCCCTGCTTGTTCAGTTCCTCCTGAACCAGCGTCATGGCGGGCTGGATGACGTCGACCATAAAACGTTTCACAAGAGATCGCTTCGGCAGATACGCGATATTGCGTAACCTTCTCTGCCAAGGAATTGGGTTACGTGCAGCCGTAGGAGCAATTGTCGCCATGCTCAGGCTTTCACGCTTGGTCAAATCCCGGCGCAAAGCTTTTAAAAGTCCGTATATGGATATTAGTAAGATCACTGAGAAGGGCAATGCACTCGCTATTGTCACTGTTTGCAGCGCACTTAGCCTCCGGCAAGGAGAAGCGCAATTGCAACAATGCCCATGAGCGAGGCCCAGAATATTCGCTGCCAGACGGGTGTGTTTGCCACTCCACCTGATGCCAGAGTATCCACAACCATTGCCCCCCGAATCAGCAGACGTTACAAAGAAGACGATGACCATCGCCATTGCAATGAATGACAGCACGGAAGAGAACGGGAAATGCTCCAGGAAATTAAACAGGGCCAGCGCCACATCCTGCTGAACAGTATTGGCGAGGTCTGTGGCCCCCTGGTTCATAATGAGATAGATCGCGCTGTTACCAAACACCGTCATCCACATTAGCGTAAAACCCGCGGGAACAAACAGCACGCCGGTGACAAACTCGCGAATGGTTCGCCCGCGGGAGACCCGTGCGATGAACATCCCCACAAACGGCGACCATGAAAGCCACCATCCAGTACAGTAATGTCCAGCCCCCCAGCCAGTTGCTCGACTTGGGCTCATACGCGTAAAGGTTGAACGTTTTACTCACCAGTTCCGAAAGATAACCGCCCGTATTTTCCACAAATGACTTCAGCAGAAGCACGGTTGGTCCCAGACACAGGACCAGCGCCAGGAGCAACAAAGCCAGACCCAGATTGAGTTCAGACAGGATACGTATTCCCTTATCCAGACCGGACACCACTGAAATCGTCGCTAACCCCGTGATGACCACGATCAGAATTACCTGCACCGTTTCATTGATGGGCACCCCGAAAAGATGGTTCAAACCGGCATTCACCTGCAAAACACCGTAACCCAGTGATGTCGCAACGCCAAAGACCGTGCCTATAACAGCGAAAATATCAACCGCATGTCCTACAGGTCCGTATATGCGATCGCCAATAATGGGATAGAGTGCGGAGCGCAGAGTTAAAGGCAGACCGTGACGGTAACTGAAGAACGCCAGAATCAGCGCCACAATGGCATAAATTGCCCATGCGTGCAGTCCCCAGTGGAAAAAGGTCAGACGCATTGCTTCCTTGGCTGCCGCAACGGTTTCTGGAGTGCCAACGGGTGGCGAAAGATAATGCATTACAGGTTCGGCAACGCCAAAGAACATCAGGCCGATCCCCATCCCTGCCGAAAAAAGCATCGCAAACCAGGAGTGGTAGCTGAAATCAGGCTGCGCATGGTCCGGGCCCAGCTTGATATCACCGTAGCGTGAGAGTCCAAGGAACGTGACACTCAGTAAAATCAGGGCCACAGCAAGGATGTAGAACCAGCTGGCATTCGTGAAGATTTGTTGCTGAAGTAGTTTAAAATTTTTGTCGGCGACATCCGGGAATACGGCGGCAAAGGCGACAAGAAGGAAAATTAGCAAAGCAGATGTAAAGAATACCGCTTTGTTAATCTGACTTGTAGACTTCTTTGGGATTGTATCATTTTCACTCATAATCATTTATTCCATTAATTAAATTCGCACTGGATAGAAGATACTACCTCTCACAGAGTAGCAAAGTTCAACTGGCTATGCGGCGTTAATCGGAATGCATGGTGGAATGTGAATCGCCACCGGTTTTTTAGGGGGTTGTAGAGTAGCATCGGAAAGAGGTTTTTAGGGGGTGAGTTGATAATACCGTGCCCCCATAATATTGCCATCTCTTGCATTGAGATGTTAAAAGCTACAAATGTTCTCCCCATTTTTCAATGTAGACATTTATAGCAATATCAAAATTTATTGTTCAGCTTTTTCAACAACAAAACCATTTTGCCGTACAAACTCAATCAAGATTTCAATATTAGCAATACCCCATTGATTAGAAATGGCGACAATTTCACCAGAAGGAAGTGTAATCAATGCATCTTCATTGATATGATAGCGACTCTTTTGCTTCTCTGGTATCTGATCGACAAGCATAACTGTACGTTTTTTAAAGTCTTCACTTAATCCATTTATTAAATCATTATAACTTGCTGGATTAAATTGTCTTATCCAATCACGTAATAATTCAAGAGCTAATTTACGCTTATTAAGTTCTTTATCTTTATATATATATACCACGTATAGTCCTTCTCTTTTTTCTGACTGCTAATTAGCTGCTCATCACGTTTTTCACGAAATTAACTTGATATTCTTCCAATTCAGGAACCGGTATGATTTGCTCTGCATTGATAAGAACATCATCATTAAATCTATAAGGCGTCAGACGAACGCATCGAATGTCTACCCCCTTATCTCTTAACCAAATCGCAGTGGTAGTCAGTTCCTTGCTAAAATCCGATGAAGCCAAAACAATTCTGATATCTTTTCCGAAATCAACAAGCTCAGTTTCATCCAGCTCAACAAATTCAAGTATTTTTTCTTTCGCATCGGCATCGCAGTTTTGTTTTTTCAAATACGTCTGGAAATATTCACATGCTTTCGCAAAACTCATTGTGGAAATCATCGCTGCATATCGTAGTGCCTGTAACTCCATATGCGCACCAGTTTCATCACGTTTTAATTCGATAACCACTAAATTTGCCTGTTTATCGATTGCCAATAAATCAATTCGCCGACGGCTATCTTCCCAGTCAGAAAACTCTTCGGAAATCACCAGACAATCAGGAGCAATAATATCTATGTTTTTTTTGATTGCTTCCTGTAAATCATAACGTTCCTGTAATCCTTCCAGAGTAAAGGTCGTTTTTTCTAAAGCATGTAGTTCTTTATTTGCGATATTGTACAGCGCCACGTTTATCTTCCTTTTTTAACTGATTTTACAGGGACTTTAACACAGTAAAAATTTTATTTCCTGAGCTGTAATCGATTAAGCTGATGCACTAAATGGGAATCATATAGGGTCATTTCCAGTCTCACTTATAGAAATGGCTAAAGCATGACTCTCGCCAAAACCGTGTATGTGTTGTACATAACGCGATCATCCTCTCACAAATTGCCTTTTCTCATGGCATCTCGCCCGGTCCCCCATTACAATCACTTTTTGTTTTTTGCGAGCTGCATTCCAGTCTTCAGAGGGTTTTTCGATGATTAAAAATGACAAGGCATGGGTAGGAGACTTGCTGGGCGGGCCGCTCATGAGCAGGGAAAGCCGCGTCATTGCCGAACTGTTGCTAACCGATCCCGATGAACAGACATGGCAAGAGCAAATTGTTGGCCACAACATTTTACAAGCCTCTTCTCCTAACACCGCAAAACGTTACGCGGCAACAATCAGGCTTCGCCTGAACACGCTTGATAAAAGCGCGTGGACATTGATTGCCGAAGGTAGTGAGCGGGAACGCCAACAACTTCTGTTTGTGGCTCTGACGCTACATTCGCCGGTAGTTAAGGATTTTCTGGCTGAAGTGGTGAACGATCTGCGCAGGCAGTTCAAGGAAAAGTTGCCTGGCAATAGTTGGAACGAATTTGTTAATAGCCAGGTTCGCCAACATCCGGTACTCGCCAGCTACTCAGATTCATCTATTGCAAAAATGGGAAACAATCTGGTGAAGGCGCTTGCTGAAGCGGGTTATGTGGATACGCCCCGCAGACGTAACCTGCAGGCAGTTTACCTTTTACCGGAAACTCAGGCAGTGTTACAGCGCCTGGGGCAACAGGACTTGATATCTATTCTGGAGGGAAAACGGTGATAGATCCCGTTCTTGAATATCGCCTGTCTCAAATCCAGAGTCGCATTAACGAAGATCGCTTCCTCAAAAATAACGGCTCCGGAAATGAAATTGGTTTTTGGATCTTTGATTATCCCGCGCAGTGCGAACTGCAGGTACGGGAGCATTTGAAGTATCTGCTCCGGCATCTGGAAAAGGACCATAAATTTGCCTGTCTGAATGTCTTCCAAATCATCATCGATATGCTCAATGAACGCGGCCTTTTCGAGCGCGTCTGCCAGCAGGAAGTCAAAGTGGGTACTGAGACGCTGAAAAAGCAGCTTGCTGGTCCGTTAAATCAGAAAAAATCGCTGATTTTATAGCGAAAAAAGTCGATCTGGCTGCCAGGATTTTGTCATTCTTACCGGCATGGGCAACGCCTGGCCATTAGTACGCGGTCATGAACTGATGAGTGCCTTGCAGGATGTCATGGGGTTCACCCCACTGCTGATGTTTTATCCTGGCACCTACAGCGGGTACAACCTTTCCCCGCTCACAGACACCGGTTCACAAAATTATTATCGCGCTTTCAGACTGGTACCAGATACGGGACCCGCAGCAACATTGAATCCTCAATGAAGAGCATAACAATGAATATTGAACAGATTTTTAAAAAACCTCTAAAACGAAATATAAACGGGGTAGTCAAAGCAGAGCAAACCGATGATGCCAGCGCGTACATCGAGTTAGATGAATATGTCATCACCCGCGAACTGGAAAACCATCTTCGCCATTTCTTCGAATCCTATGTTCCTGCCACTGGCCCGGAAAGGATCCGTATGGAAAACAAGATCGGCGTATGGGTTTCAGGCTTCTTCGGTTCAGGTAAATCGCACTTTATTAAGATTCTTTCTTATCTTTTATCTAACCGCAAGTTACACATAACGGTACGGAACGTAATGCTTACTCCTTCTTTGAAGAGAAAATCAAAGATGCATTATTCCTTGCCGATATTAACAAAGCGGTGCATTACCCGACTGAAGTCATTCTGTTCAATATTGATTCGCGTGCCAACGTAGATGACAAAGAAGATGCCATTCTTAAAGTCTTCCTGAAAGTTTTCAACGAACGCATTGGCTACTGCGCTGATTTTCCGCATATTGCCCATCTTGAGCGCGAGCTGGATAAACGCGGTCAGTATGAAACCTTTAAAGCCGCGTTTGCCGATATCAATGGCTCGCGCTGGGAAGACGAGCGCGACGCTTACTACTTCATCAGCGATGATATGGCACAAGCATTAAGCCAGGCCACGCAGCAGAGTCTTGAAGCCTCCCGCCAATGGGTGGAACAACTCGACAAAAACTTCCCGCTGGATATCAATAATTTTTGCCAGTGGGTAAAAGAGTGGCTGGATGACAACGGTAAGAACATCCTCTTTATGGTGGATGAAGTCGGTCAGTTCATTGGCAAAAATACGCAAATGATGCTGAAGCTGCAGACTATTACCGAAAACCTTGGGGTAATTTGCGGTGGCCGCGCATGGGTTATCGTGACTTCGCAGGCCGATATCAACGCGGCAATCGGTGGTATGAGCAGTCGCGACGGACAGGACTTCTCCAAGATCCAGGGGCGCTTCTCTACACGCCTGCAACTTTCCAGCTCTAACACATCAGAAGTTATCCAGAAACGTTTGTTGGTAAAGACTGACGAAGCAAAAGCGGCGCTGGCAAAAGTGTGGCAAGAGAAAGGCGATATCCTGCGTAACCAGCTGGCTTTTGACACTACAACAACTACTGCACTACGTCCTTTTACCAGCGAAGAAGAGTTCGTTGACAACTACCCGTTTGTCCCGTGGCACTATCAGATTCTGCAAAAAGTGTTTGAATCTATTCGGACGAAAGGTGCAGCGGGTAAACAATTGGCCATGGGTGAGCGTTCTCAGCTGGAGGCATTCCAGACGGCGGCGCAGCAAATCTCAGCGCAAGGGCTGGATTCTCTGGTGCCTTTCTGGCGCTTCTATGCCGCCATTGAGAGCTTCCTGGAACCTGCCGTTAGCCGCACCATCACTCAGGCTTGCCAGAATGGCATTCTTGATGAGTTCGATGGCAACCTGCTTAAAACGCTGTTCCTGATCCGCTATGTGGAAACGCTGAAAAGCACCCTGGATAACCTGGTCACATTGTCTATCGATAGGATCGATGCCGATAAAGTTGAGTTGCGCCGCCGGGTCGAAAAAAGTCTCAACACGCTTGAACGCCTGATGCTCATTGCGCGCGTTGAAGATAAATATGTGTTCCTGACCAACGAAGAAAAAGAGATCGAAAACGAGATCCGTAACGTTGATGTCGATTTCTCTTCGATCAACAAAAAACTGGCATCGATCATCTTTGATGACATTCTGAAAAGCCGTAAATATCGTTATCCGGCTAACAAGCAAGACTTTGATATCAGCCGCTTCCTGAACGGGCACCCATTAGACGGCGCAGTGCTTAACGATCTGGTGGTGAAGATCCTGACCCCTAAAGATCCGACCTATTCGTTCTATAACAGCGATGCGACTTGTCGCCCTTATACATCAGAAGGCGACGGCTGTATTTTGATTCGTCTGCCGGAAGAGGGCCGCACCTGGAGCGATATTGATTTAGTCGTCCAGACTGAAAAGTTCCTCAAAGATAACGCCGGGCAACGTCCGGAACAGGCAACCCTGCTCTCAGAAAAAGCGCGTGAAAACAGCAACCGGGAAAAATTACTCCGTGTTCAGTTGGAATCACTACTTGCAGAAGCAGACGTCTGGGCGATTGGCGAACGCTTACCGAAAAAATCCTCCACGCCATCGAACATTGTCGATGAAGCCTGCCGTTACGTGATTGAAAACACCTTCGGCAAGCTGAAGATGCTGCGGCCTTTTAACGGTGACATCTCCCGTGAAATTCATGCATTACTGACGGTTGAGAACGACACCGAACTGGATCTCGGTAACCTCGAAGAGTCCAACCCCGACGCCATGCGCGAGGTAGAAACCTGGATCAGCATGAATATCGAATACAATAAACCTGTGTATTTACGCGATATTCTGAACCATTTTGCGCGTCGCCCTTATGGCTGGCCCGAAGACGAAGTGAAACTGCTGGTAGCCCGTCTGGCCTGCAAAGGTAAATTCAGCTTCAGCCAGCAAAACAACAACGTCGAGCGAAAACAGGCGTGGGAGTTATTTAATAACAGCCGCCGCTATAGCGAATTGCGTCTGCATAAAGTTCGCCGTCATGATGAAGCGCAGGTGCGTAAAGCCGCGCAAACCATGGCTGACATCGCTCAGCAGCCGTTTAACGAACGGGAAGAGCCGGCGCTGGTTGAACATATTCGTCAGGTATTTGAAGAGTGGAAGCAAGAGCTGAACGTATTCCGCGCCAAGGCAGAGGGCGGAAACAATCCGGGGAAAAAAGAGATTGAATCCGGTCTGCGCCTGCTTAATACCATTCTTAATGAGAAAGAAGATTTTGCCCTGATCGAAAAAGTGTCATCGCTGAAAGATGAACTTCTGGATTTCAGCGAAGATCGTGAAGATTTGGTCGACTTCTACCGTAAGCAATTCGCCACCTGGCAAAAACTGGGTGCTGCGCTGAATGGCAGCTTTAAATCTAACCGCAGCGCGCTGGAAAAAGACGCCGCAGCGGTTAAAGCGCTGGGCGAGCTGGAAAGCATCTGGCAAATGCCGGAACCTTATAAGCATCTCAATCGCATCACGCCGTTGATTGAACAGGTCCAGAACGTCAACCATCAGTTAGTCGAACAGCACCGCCAGCACGCCCTCGAACGCATTGACGCCCGCATTGAGGAAAGCCGTCAACGCTTGCTGGAAGCGCACGCCACGTCAGAGCTGCAAAACAGCGTTCTGCTGCCGATGCAAAAAGCCAGAAAACGCGCTGAAGTCAGCCAGTCAATTCCGGAAATTTTGGCGGAACAGCAAGAGACAAAAGCGCTGCAAATGGATGCAGATAAAAAGATTAACCTGTGGATCGACGAGCTGCGTAAAAAGCAAGAAGCACAACTCCGGGCAGCAAATGAAGCCAAACGCGCTGCCGAGTCAGAACAGACTTATGTTGTGGTGGAAAAACCCGTTATCCAACCGGTACCGAAAAAAACGCATCTGGTGAATGTCGCCAGTGAGATGCGTAATGCCACCGGTGGTGAAGTTCTGGAAACGACCGAACAGGTGGAAAAGGCGCTCGACACGTTACGCACAACGCTGCTGGCCGCCATTAAAGCAGGCGATCGCATTCGCCTTCAGTAACTCCCATTTCAGGGCAGCACTCTGCTGCCCTTTGCAGGATTTTCTATGAATACCAATAACATCAAAAAATATGCCCCACAGGCCCGTAACGATTTCCGCGATGCGGTGATCCAGAAGCTAACGACGCTTGGGATCGCTGCAGATAAAAAAGGCAATCTGCAGATTGCCGAGGCCGAAACCATTGGCGAGACCGTGCGTTACGGTCAGTTTGATTATCCGTTATCGACCCTTCCCCGCCGCGAACGGCTGGTAAAACGCGCCCGTGAGCAGGGTTTTGAGGTGCTGGTTGAGCACTGCGCCTACACCTGGTTTAACCGCTTATGTGCAATTCGCTATATGGAGCTACACGGTTATCTTGAGCACGGCTTCCGTATGTTGTCCCACCCGGAGACGCCGACCGCGTTTGAGGTGCTGGATCATGTGCCGGAAGTGGCAGAAGCCCTGCTGCCGGAAAGTAAAGCGCAGCTGGTTGAGATGAAGCTTTCCGGTAATCAGGATGAAGCTCTGTACCGCGAACTGCTGCTGGGGCAGTGCCACGCCCTGCACCACGCGATGCCGTTCCTGTTTGAAGCGGTAGATGACGAAGCGGAACTGCTGCTGCCGGATAACCTGACCCGTACCGACTCCATTCTGCGTGGGCTGGTTGATGATATTCCGGAAGAAGACTGGGAGCAGGTAGAGGTTATCGGCTGGCTGTATCAGTTCTATATTTCGGAAAAGAAAGATGCCGTGATTGGCAAAGTGGTGAAGAGCGAAGATATTCCTGCCGCCACCCAGCTGTTTACGCCAAACTGGATTGTGCAGTATCTGGTGCAGAACTCCGTTGGCCGCCAGTGGTTGCAGACCTACCCGGACTCGCCGCTGAAAGACAAAATGGAGTACTACATCGAGCCTGCGGAACAAACGCCGGAAGTGCAGGCGCAGCTGGCGGCGATTACCCCAGCCAGCATTGAACCCGAAAGCATTAAAGTGCTCGACCCGGCCTGCGGTTCCGGTCATATTTTGATTGAAGCCTATAATGTGCTGAAAAATATCTACGAAGAGCGTGGTTATCGCGGGCGTGATATTCCACAACTGATTCTGGAAAATAATATTTTTGGTCTTGATATCGACGATCGGGCAGCACAACTTTCCGGTTTTGCATTATTAATGATGGCGCGTCAGGATGACCGCAGAATATTTACCCGCGATGTACGTCTGAATATTGTCTCTTTGCAGGAAAGTCTGCATCTGGATATCGCCAAACTCTGGCAGCAGCTCAATTTCCACCAGCAGGTACAAACCGGCAGTATGGGGGATATGTTTGCTGAAAATACCGCGTTAACCCAAACCGACAGCGCAGAATATCAGCTGCTAATGCGCTCGTTGAAACGCTTTGTGAATGCAAAAACGCTGGGCTCACTGATTCAGGTACCGCAGGAAGAAGAAGCGGAACTGAAGGCGTTTCTCGATGCACTGTATCAACTGGAACAGGAAGGCGATTTCCAACAGAAAGCGGCAGCGAAGGCGTTTATTCCGTTTATTCAGCAGGCGTGGATTCTGGCGCAGCGATATGATGCGGTGGTGGCGAATCCGCCGTATATGGGGGGAAAATACTTAGCTCCGGCGGTTAAAAATCATCTGAAAGAAAATTATTCTGGATATGATAAAGATCTATTTTCAGCCTTTATTATAAGAAATTTACAACTTTCCAAAAATGGTGCACAACTTGGGTTCATGACGCCATTTGTCTGGATGTTTATTTCAAGCTATGAAGAACTACGTCTCCAACTAATTAATAATGAAACAATCATTTCATTAATACAGTTAGAGTACTCAGGTTTTGATGGTGCCACCGTTCCTATTTGTACTTTCACATTGCAAAAAAATCATATTTCAAATTTTTCAGGTAGTTATATTCGACTTTCTGATTTTCGCGGAGCGGCAAATCAGGGACCACGAGCACTTGAAGCAATAAATAATAAAGATTGTTCTTGGCGCTATCAAACCAATCAAGAAAGCTTCAAAAAAATACCTAGCAATCCTATTGTATATTGGATAAAACCCCAAACCTCAATCCTTTTTACAAATAAAAAAATTGGTGAACTCTATGAGGTTAAAGAAGGTCTTGGTACACGTGATGATGATATATTTTTGCGTAGACACTGGGAAGTATCAAGAAAAAAAACAAAAACTGACAAGAGTTTAAAAAAATGGATAAAAACAGATAAAGGAGGTTCTTTTCGAAAATGGTTTGGAAATGATGAATTCATAATGAATTGGGAAAATAATGGTTATGCTATTAAAAACCATCGAAATGCAGATGGTAGTCTTAAATCAAGACCACAAAATACACAATATTTTTTTAAAGATGCTATATCTTGGAATAAAATTGGGTCTGGAGAAACTTCGTTTCGTATACGTGATAGCATCGGTGGTTTCAACGATGCTGCTCCATCAATATTTGGTGATAACCTAACCATATTAATTGGACTATTATCCAGTTCTCTCTATCAATATTTAATTCAATTACAAGGAGGTACGTTAAATGTAACCACTGGAATAATAAAAAACCTACCATTAATATCTTGCCCTACAATCGAAAACCTCGTTAACGAGGCAATTAGCCTATCAAAAATGATTGGGAAACTAATGAGACAGCTTTTAATTTTTCAAAAACCCATTGATTAATAATCATAAACACAACAATCTAAGCATGCTTGGTTAAATTTTAAAGAATCATCTCATATTAAAACATACAAATTGAAACTAATTGAAGAGAGTCTTAACAAGACAATTTTAGATATTTGTGGAATTGATGATATTAGTTATAATGTTGAAAATTATAAAATAACCCTATCCTGCAACCCCAATTATTTATACTCTTCCGTTTCTCAAGAGATGGATATAAATAAAAGACATCAATGTGAAGTTATTACAGATTTAATTAGCTACATCATCGGTTGCATGATGGGCCGTTACTCCCTCGATCGCGAAGGCCTTGTCTACGCCCATGAAGGCAACAAAGGCTTCGCCGATCTCGTCGCCGAAGGTGCCTACAAAACCTTCCCAGCCGACAGTGACGGTATCCTGCCGCTGATGGATGACGAGTGGTTTGAGGACGACGTCGCCTCTCGCGTCAAAGAGTTTGTCCGCACTGTCTGGGGTGAAGAGCACCTGCAGGAAAACCTCGAATTTATCGCCGAAAGTCTCTGTTTATACGCGATCAAGCCGAAAAAAGGCGAATCTGCGCTGGAGACCATTCGCCGCTATCTTTCCACCCAGTTCTGGAAAGATCATATGAAGATGTATAAAAAACGCCCAATCTACTGGCTATTCAGCTCCGGTAAAGAGAAAGCCTTCGAGTGCCTGGTGTATCTACATCGCTATAACGATGCCACGCTGTCGAGAATGCGTACCGAATATGTGGTGCCGCTGCTGGCGCGTTATCAGGCCAATATCGATCGCCTGAACGATCAACTTGATGAGGCGTCTGGCGGTGAAGCCACCCGCCTGAAACGCGAACGCGACAGCTTGATCAAAAAATTCAGCGAACTGCGCAGCTATGACGATCGCCTGCGTCACTATGCTGATATGAGAATCAGTATTGATCTCGACGATGGCGTTAAGGTTAACTACGGCAAGTTTGGCGATCTGCTGGCAGATGTCAAAGCCATCACCGGCAATGCCCCAGAGGTGATCTAAACCAGACGGCGCGTTCCCCTGCTGCCGGGTTCTGCCCGGTGGCAAATACCACCGGGAAACGCGCCGCTGCTGGCATTTCTCCACCTCACTTCATGATAAAATGCACCACCGTGTCAAAATCTCCTTATCGCGTTTTGGCGCTTTCTTATTCATCGTAACAACATGGGATTGTGAACTTGCAAAATCAGGACTTTATTGCTGGCCTTAAAGCTAAATTTGCCGAACATCGCATCGTTTTCTGGCACGATCCCGATAAACGTTTTATTGAGGAGCTGGAACAGCTCGAGCTTGAAAACGTCACGCTAATCAACATGACCCACGCGTCACAGCTGGCGGTGAAAAAACGCATCGAGATTGATGAACCAGAACAGCAGTTCCTGCTGTGGTTCCCCCATGATGCGCCGCCTCATGAACAAGACTGGCTGCTGGATATCCGCCTTTACAGCAGCGAATTCCATGCCGATTTTGCCGCCATCACCCTGAACACGCTGGGCATTCCCCAGCTTGGCCTGCGCGAGCATATTCAGCGACGCAAGGCCTTCTTCAGCACTAAACGCACGCAGCGCTGAAAAACCTGGTGACAGAACAGGAAGATGAAGCCTCGCTGGATAAGAAAATGATTGCAGTGATCGCTGGCGCAAAGACCGCGAAAACCGAAGACATTTTGTTCAATTTGATTACCCAGTACGTTAACCAACAAACAGAAGACGACAGCGAACTGGAAAACACGCAGGCGATGCTGAAACGCCACGGTCTGGACTCGGTATTGTGGGAAATGCTCAACCACGAAATGGGCTACCAGGCAGAGGAGCCATCGCTGGAAAACCTGCTCCTGAAACTGTTTTGTACCGATCTCTCTGCCCAGGCCGACCCACAGCAGCGCGCCTGGCTGGAAAAAAATGTCCTGCTGACGCCATCCGGCAGAGCATCCGCCCTGGCATTTATGGTGACCTGGCGTGCCGATCGTCGCTATAAAGACGCTTATGACTACTGCGCTCAGCAAATGCAGGCCGCCCTGCACCCGGAAGATCATTACCGACTCAGCTCGCCGTATGATTTGCACGAATGCGAAACCACCCTCAGCATCGAACAAACCATTATTCATGCGCTGGTAACACAGCTGCTGGAAGAGAGCACCACGCTCGATCGGGAAGCCTTTAAAAAACTGCTCTCTGAGCGCCAGAGCAAATACTGGTGTCAGACACAACCAGAGTATTACGCCATCTATGACGCACTGCGCCAGGCAGAGCGTTTGCTGAACCTGCGCAATCGCCACATCGATGGTTTCCACTACCAGGACAGCGCCACCTTCTGGAAAGCCTACTGCGAAGAACTGTTCCGCTTCGACCAGGCTTATCGCCTGTTTAATGAATATGCCCTGCTGGTTCACAGCAAAGGGGCGATGATCCTCAAGAGCTGGATGATTATATCGAGGCGCTCTACAGCAACTGGTATCTGGCAGAATTAAGCCGTAACTGGAACGAAGTGCTGGAAGCGGAAAATCGTATGCAGGCGTGGCAAATCCCTGGCGTGCCGCGTCAGCAGAACTTCTTCAATGAGGTGGTGAAGCCGCAGTTCCAAAATCCGCAAATCAAACGCGTGTTCGTGATAATTTCCGATGCCCTGCGTTATGAAGTGGCGGAGGAGCTGGGGAATCAAATCAATACCGAGAAACGCTTTACCGCAGAACTGAGATCGCAGCTCGGCGTGCTCCCCAGCTACACCCAACTGGGAATGGCGGCGTTGCTGCCTCATGAACAACTTTGTTATCAACCGGGTAACGGTGACATTGTTTATGCTGATGGGCTGTCGACCTCGGGTATTCCTAACCGCGATACCATTCTGAAGAACTATAAGGGAATGGCGATAAAATCGAAGGACCTTCTGGAGTTAAAAAATCAGGAAGGGCGAGACCTTATTCGCGATTACGAAGTGGTGTATATCTGGCATAACACGATTGATGCCACTGGCGACACGGCATCCACGGAAGATAAAACCTTCGAAGCGTGCCGCACGGCGGTGCTGAACTGAAAGATTTAGTCACCAAGGTGATCAACCGCCTCCACGGCACTCGCATTTTTGTTACGGCGGATCACGGTTTCCTGTTCCAGCAACAGGCGCTTTCGGTTCAGGATAAAACCACTCTGCAAATTAAGCCGGAAAACACCATCAAGAACCACAAACGCTTTATTATCGGCCATCAGCTTCCCGCCGATGATTTTTGCTGGAAAGGGAAAGTGGCGGATACCGCAGGCGTGAGCGACAACAGCGAGTTCCTGATTCCGAAAGGGATCCAGCGCTTCCATTTCTCTGGCGGCGCGCGCTTCGTTCATGGCGGCACCATGTTGCAGGAGGTTTGCGTTCCGGTATTGCAGATAAAAGCCCTGCAAAAAACCGCCGCAGAAAAACAGCCACAGCGCCGCCCGGTGGATATTGTCGCTTACCATCCGATGATTAAGCTGGTGAACAATATCGATAAAGTGAGCCTGTTGCAGACGCATCCGGTGGGCGAACTTTATGAACCGCGTATCCTGAACATTTACATTGTCGACAACGCCAACAATGTGGTCTCGGGCAAAGAGCGCATCAGCTTTGACAGTGATAACAACACCATGGAAAAACGCGTACGCGAAGTTACGCTGAAGCTGATTGGCGCTAACTTCAACCGTCGCAATGAGTACTGGTTGATACTGGAAGACGCACAAACGGAAACGGGGTATCAGAAGTACCCGGTCATTATCGATCTGGCGTTCCAGGATGATTTCTTCTAAGTGAGGCGATATGCAAACCCATCATGATTTACCTGTTTCAGGCGTATCCGCAGGGGAAATTGCCTCCGAGGGTTACGATCTGGACGCCCTGCTGAACCAGCATTTTGCTGGTCGTGTGGTGCGTAAAGATCTCACCAAGCAACTCAAGGAAGGGGCAAACGTCCCGGTGTATGTGCTGGAGTATCTGCTCGGCATGTACTGCGCCTCTGACGATGACGACGTGGTCGAGCAAGGGTTGCAAAACGTTAAGCGTATTCTGCTGATAACTATGTGCGCCCGGATGAAGCAGAGAAAGTGAAGTCGCTGATCCGCGAGCGTGGTTCGTACAAAATCATCGATAAAGTGTCGGTGAAGCTAAACCAGAAAAAAGACGTTTACGAAGCCCAGCTTTCTAACCTCGGCATCAAAGACGCGCTGGTGCCATCGCAGATGGTTAAAGACAACGAGAAGCTACTAACGGGCGGTATCTGGTGCATGATTACCGTCAACTATTTCTTTGAAGAAGGGCAGAAGACTTCGCCCTTCTCATTGATGACGCTTAAGCCTATCCAGATGCCGAATATGGATATGGAAGAAGTGTTCGATGCGCGTAAACACTTTAACCGTGATCAGTGGATCGATGTGCTGCTGCGCTCAGTGGGTATGGAGCCCGCCAATATTGAGCAACGCACCAAATGGCACCTTATCACCCGTATGATCCCGTTCGTGGAGAACAACTATAACGTTTGCGAGCTGGGGCCGCGTGGCACCGGTAAAAGCCATGTGTATAAAGAGTGTTCTCCTAACTCTCTGTTAGTTTCTGGCGGGCAAACGACCGTTGCCAACCTGTTCTACAACATGGCCAGTCGCCAGATCGGCCTTGTTGGCATGTGGGATGTGGTAGCGTTTGACGAAGTCGCGGGGATCACTTTCAAAGATAAAGACGGCGTGCAAATCATGAAAGATTACATGGCGTCAGGATCTTTCTCTCGCGGCAGAGATTCGATTGAAGGTAAAGCGTCGATGGTTTTCGTCGGCAACATCAATCAAAGCGTAGAGACTCTCGTTAAAACCAGCCATTTGCTGGCGCCATTTCCGGCTGCGATGATTGATACTGCATTTTTCGACCGCTTTCATGCCTATATTCCCGGTTGGGAAATCCCCAAAATGCGCCCGGAATTCTTTACCAACCGTTACGGGCTGATTACGGATTATCTCGCTGAATATATGCGCGAAATGCGCAAACGCAGTTTCTCTGATGCGATTGATAAATTCTTTAAGCTGGGTAACAACCTCAACCAGCGTGACGTTATTGCCGTTCGACGTACCGTGTCGGGGTTGTTAAAACTCATGCATCCCGATGGCGCGTACAGCAAAGAAGATGTGCGAGTCTGCCTGACCTATGCGATGGAAGTTCGTCGCCGCGTGAAAGAGCAACTTAAAAAACTGGGCGGTCTGGAGTTCTTCGATGTGAACTTTAGCTACATCGACAACGAAACGCTGGAAGAGTTTTTTGTGAGCGTACCGGAACAGGGCGGCAGCGAACTTATTCCTGCCGGAATGCCAAAGCCGGGTGTTGTGCATCTGGTCACTCAGGCAGAAAGCGGCATGACCGGGCTGTATCGTTTTGAAACACAGATGACTGCCGGTAATGGTAAGCATAGTGTATCGGGTCTGGGTTCAAATACCTCCGCGAAAGAAGCTATCCGCGTCGGTTTCGATTACTTCAAAGGCAATTTGAATCGGGTAAGCGCGGCCGCGAAATTCTCCGATCATGAATATCACCTTCATGTCGTTGAACTGCATAATACTGGCCCAAGCACCGCAACCAGTCTTGCTGCGCTTATCGCTTTATGTTCGATATTGCTGGCAAAACCGGTGCAGGAACAGATGGTGGTGTTGGGCAGTATGACGCTTGGTGGGGTAATTAACCCGGTGCAGGATCTTGCCGCCAGTTTACAGCTCGCCTTCGACAGCGGTGCAAAACGGGTTCTGTTGCCGATGTCCTCGGCTATGGATATTCCAACGGTTCCGGCAGAGTTATTTACCAAGTTTCAGGTGAGTTTTTACTCAGACCCGGTTGATGCTGTTTATAAGGCGCTGGGTGTGAATTAACGTAGTAACTATTTTAATGAACTGGAGAGGACAATGGCTCAAGAACGTTCTGTAATTAAATTCATCAGACCTTGCCTCTCCATTCATGAATATAAAAATACTTACATCTGAGTATTGTTGGCTGGGTAATGACTCCAACTTATTGATAGTGTTTTATGTTCAGATAATGCCCGATGACTTTGTCATGCAGCTCCACCGATTTTGAGAACGACAGCGACTTCCGTCCCAGGCGTGCCAGGTGCTGCCTCAGA
>ENA-OQIG01000650-OQIG01000650.1-human-gut-metagenome-genome-assembly--contig:-NODE-650-length-18811-cov-2.041051_pt1 | contig 18811 bp, 17 predicted proteins | sample MGYA00242576_ERZ504741 | MGnify/ENA primary metagenome ERZ504741 (study PRJEB26092, sample SAMD00036436) | human gut metagenome | host: Homo sapiens | study: EMG produced TPA metagenomics assembly of... | reverse complement strand
TATGGGTAAAAGTAAGAGAAAAGTAGCACATAGTAAGAAAGAGGAGGAGCAGGCCCAGCGGGTAGTCAAGATAGTATTTGTTTCACTCATTATTTTGGCGCTGATTATGCTGATCGCATATTCCTTTTTCGGCTGATTGATTCACCACAGGTTACACAGTTTTGCATGGACGGGGACACGTTGATTGTCGACGGTGAATATCCATGCTGACGAGGGTAGTCCGTGGTGAATTCTTTTTTTGTAACCCCTTTGTTATCCGTGTAACAGTATTGTAACCATTCTGTAATTTCACCGTATCTCTTTTGTAATCTCTCCGTATCTTGCTCATTGTACCTTTGCCGCGAATTAAGTAGCAAACAACTGAATGAGTAGAATTACAACAACCGTCGCCCTGCTTTTGTTGGCGACAGCAGCCTGCGGACAGGCTAAAGAAGATGCCGGGGATGGCAAACAGCTGGATAAGCAGACCATGGAACTGAAAGATTATTTGCCTGAAATTCATGGGACAATCCGGGGAAAATATGAGTTCCAGACAGAAACCAACGAAAGCCGTTTTGAAGTGCGGAATGCCCGCTTCAGTGTTTCGGGAAATGTACATCCGATTGTTGCCTATAAAGCGGAGATCGATTTGTCCGACGAGGTTCCATCAAGATGCTTGATGCGTATGCCCGTGTATTTCCTGTCAAGGACCTGAATTTTACGATTGGTCAGATGCGTGTACCTTTCACGATCGACGCCCATCGTTCTCCCCATCAGCAGTATTTTGCCAATCGTTCTTTTATAGCCAAGCAGGTGGGCAATGTGCGTGATGTCGGCTTCACCGGTTGTTATACACAAAAAGAAGGTCTTCCTTTTATCCTTGAAGGTGGATTGTTTAACGGCTCCGGACTGACTAATCAGAAGGAATGGCATAAGACCTTGAATTATTCGATAAAAGCACAGTTGCTGCCTAATAAAAATTGGAATCTCACTTTGAGCACTCAAATGATAAAGCCGGAACATACCCGTATTAATATGTATGATGCCGGCATCTACTATCAGAATAGTCGTTTTCATATCGAAGCGGAGTATTTGTATAAAATGTATGGACACGAAGCGTTTAAGGACGTTCATGCGGTCAATAGCTTTGTGAATTATGATTTGCCGTTGAAAAAAGTATTCAATAAGATTTCTTTTCTGGCCCGTTATGATATGATGACTGACCACAGTAATGGGCTGGCGGACAGTGAGACAGGTGTTTTGAAGATAAACGACTATGCCCGTCATCGTGTGACAGGCGGTATCACGCTGAGCCTTTCCAAAGCTTTTATTGCCGATCTCCGTCTCAACTTTGAGAAGTATTTCTATCAGAAGTCCGGAGTTCCTAAAGAATCGGAGCGTGATAAAATCGTTATTGAGTTTATGACGAGATTTTGATTTTTAATTATCTTTGTGCTATGGCACAAGAAATAGAACGTAAATTTTTAGTTTCCGGTGATTTTAAATCCTTTGCTTTTGCGCAGAGCCGGATTATGCAGGGATATATTTGCAGCGCCCGTGGTCGGACGGTGCGGGTTCGTATTCGTGACGATAAAGGTTATCTCACTATCAAAGGTGCTTCCAACGAATCGGGTACCAGTCGCTATGAGTGGGAAAAGGAACTTCCCTTGTCCGAAGCGGAAGAACTGATGAAACTTTGCGAACCGGGAATGATTGATAAGACCCGTTATCTGGTACGTAGTGGCAATCATGTCTTCGAAGTAGACGAGTTCTACGGTGAGAATGAAGGACTTATTGTGGCTGAAGTAGAGCTGGGCACGGAAGATGAGGCGTTTGTCAAGCCCGGGTTTATTGGCGAAGAAGTGACCGGGGATATACGCTACTATAACTCTCACCTGATGAAAAAACCGTATAAAACGTGGTGAATGTTAACAAATAAGCTGTATATTTGTTCCTAGTACTAAAAGAGCAGTATATGGAACAGTTGTACAATTATCTACCGAGAGAACTGATAACTTTCGTTCTGGTTACTTTATTTTCTTTACTTATCGGACTGTCACAACGACGGATCAGTCTGAAGCGTGAAGGGGAAACAACTCTCTTCGGGACTGACCGTACATTTACTTTCATTGGTATTCTAGGCTATTTGCTCTATATACTCGATCCTACGGATATGCGTCTGTTTATGGGTGGTGGTGCTGTGCTCGGTTTATTGCTGGGCTTGAACTATTACGTCAAGCAGTCTCAATTCCATGTTTTTGGTGTAACGACCATTATTATTGCACTGATTACTTATTGTCTGGCTCCTATTGTTTCTACCCAGCTTCCTGGTTTTATGTGATGGTGATTGTGACGGTGCTTTTATTGACGGAGCTTAAACACACTTTTACGGAGTTTGCCCAGCGGATGAAGAACGATGAGATGATTACGCTGGCAAAGTTCTTGGCTATCAGTGGTATCATATTGCCTATGTTACCGCACAAGAACCTGATTCCGGATATTAATCTCACTCCTTATTCTATTTGGCTGGCAACGGTTGTCGTCTCCGGTATCTCGTATTTGTCTTACTTGCTGAAACGCTATGTGTTTCATGAATCGGGAGTATTGGTTTCCGGCATTATCGGTGGATTATATAGTAGTACTGCCACAATTTCGGTATTGGCCCGTAAAAGTAGAAAGGCTTCCGAGCAGGAGGCGAACGAATATGTAGCTGCTATGCTGCTTGCGGTCAGCATGATGTTTCTGCGTTTTATGATATTGATTCTGATCTTTAGCAGGGAGATATTTACATCTATCTATCCTTATCTTTTGATTATGTCTGTGGTAGCTGCCGTTGTTGCGTGGTTTATCCATTCCCGTCATCGACGCTCCAAGGATATGACCGATGAGTCGGAAGATGAGGACAGCAGTAACCCGCTCGAATTTAAAGTTGCTCTGATTTTTGCCACTCTCTTCGTTGTGTTTACAGTGCTGACGCACTATACTTTGGTTTATGCGGGTACAGGCGGATTGAATCTGCTTTCTTTTGTATCCGGACTTAGTGACATTACTCCTTTTATCTTGAACCTTTTGCAGAATACAGGGAGCGTAGCTGTACTGGTTGTTGTGGCTTGCAGTATGCAGGCTATTATCAGTAATATTCTGGTGAATATGTTTTATGCTTTGTTTTTTGCAGGGAAAGGTAGTAAGTTACGTCCCTGGATTTTGGGAGGATTCGGGACGGTGATCGGGGTAAATCTTGTGTTGCTTCTGTTCTTCTATTTGTAGAAAAGGGGGGGCATCTTTTTTGTTGCCGAATACACTCAATAGAACTGGCTTATATTTTGTTTTTTTGAATAAAGAAACTATCTTTGTATTTAGATATAATAGTATCTGAATAGTGCTGTTTTTTAATTAATTGAATATAATTGTATGCCTTTACTTTATAATTTTGATGTAGAGAGACCCGAAGAGTTGCTGGCAATTCTGGCTCAGAATCTGCAGAAACGCAGGCTTGAGAAAGGACTTTCCCGAGAAGCTCTTACCGAACTTAGCGGAGTTCCGACGCCTACTATTGCCAAGTTCGAACAAAAGCATACTATTTCATTGGCATCCTATGTGGCATTAGCAAAAGCGTTGGGTTACTCTAAAGCTATCAAGGAACTTTTATCTGAACCGCTGTTTAGTACAATGGAGGAGTTGGAAATGATTAATAAGAATAAAAACAGAAAGAAGGGGCGTAATGAAATCAGTAAATAAACTGATAGTAACCTATCATAGTAGAAGTGTTGGAACTCTCAGTATGACACCTGATAATCGGCTATGCGCATTTCAGTATGATAGAGAGTGGTTGGCTAATGGGTTTTCTATCTCTCCGCTTGACTTGCCTTTAAAACCTGATTTGTTTATTGCTAAACCACAACCTTTTTGGGGAAACTTTGGTATTTTTGAAGACAGTCTCCCTGATGGATATGGGCGTTATTTACTTCATCGTTTACTCAAAAAACAAGGGGTGAATGATAGCGAGCTAACTCCCTTGCAACGGTTGAGTATAGTCGGAACATCAGGGATGGGAGCTCTTTGTTATATACCGGAGACATACATTGGCGAAGAAAAATCTCTTCCGACACTAGATTGCCTTCAGCAAATGGCATTGGACATACTGTCAGAGAAATCGTATGAGGATGAAGAGGTACTTTACTTTAATAGTGGCAACTCAGGTGGATGCCGCCCTAAATGTTTACTTCACGATACAGAAGGAGCTTGGTTGGTGAAGTTCAGGCATACATATGATCCGAAAGATATGGGAGCGATGGAGTATCGTTATAATGAAGTCGCTCGTAAATGTGGTATAACAGTACCGGACTTTAAATTGATGGATGGAAAGTATTTTGCTACCAAACGTTTTGATATTGAAAATGGTATTAGGTATCATATTGCTACGGCAGGGGCACTACTTAATGAATCTATTATGCAACCCAGATTGGATTATAAGACTTTACTGCACTTGGTTGGTTATCTTACCCAAGACCCTAAACAGGTAGATGAAATGTTCCGGCGTATGGTGTTCAATGTCTTAACGGATAATAAAGATGACCATGCCAAAAACTTTAGTTTCATTTATAAAGAGGGGAACTGGGCGTTAGCTCCGGCTTATGACTTGACCCGATGCAATAACGGATATAATGGAGAACATGCTACCTCTGTTAATAATCATGGTAATCCTACTATAGAAGATATGCTGATTGTTGGAGAGAGCATTCGTATTCCTCGGAAAAAGGGAAAAGAGATGATATTGACTATTGCAGAAGGTGTGCTGAGTTATTATCTAAAAAAGGCATCTGAGAAACAGATGCCTTTTTAATGAAGTTATTTAGAAATCAATATCGTTCATGCTATTAACCAATAACTGATATTTAATATATCCTCCACTTTTAGAAGAATATTTGGTATAAATAGCGGTGATATTACCTTTGGCACCATCTGCAGGCAGAGGCTGAAGTGCGAAGTTTGAATATCCGCTGACACGCAGGATATAGTTGCCACCTGTAGATGTCGCATTGTCATAAGCAAACCAGGAAGAACCATAATAGCGATTACCTCCATAGCTGTAAGCATAGGTTGGAGTCAATCCTTCTTCTGCATAATATTTGTTTTCATATACAGCGGTGGTTGAACCGTTCGGGTAAGTTGTTTCCAGATATTGAGGATACTTGTCGCCGTCGTATGTGCCTTCTTTGTAAGTCAGTCCTTCGAAACGTACCAAACGTCCTAATGCATCATCATTCAATTCTGTTTTATAATTATTTTCATTGATAACCAATATGTCGTCTTCTGTCAGACTGCCGAGTTCACCTTTGAATACATGTTGATCTACAAATAAGGTATTCTCGAGATTACGGTTTGCATAACCTTTGGAAATGTCTTCTGCTGTCGGCATTCCACCTACACTTAACATATAACGATAGCTACCGATAGCCAGACCTTTGGTTTTAACAAAGAGAGTCTGCCCTACATGAAAATAAACATAGTTGCTAACCATCAATTTCAGTTCAATGGCTGATTTGGATGATTCATCATAGATGTATACTGATTTGTATACATTACCGGCTTGGTCGCTTGAGATGACTTTTCCGCTGATGACATAGTCTTCTGTGATTTCCAGAGTTTTTCCCAGACTGGCTGCACCGTTTCCGTATTCTTTATAGAAAAGTTGCTTAAAGTCCTTGATGGAGATTAGTTTGCTATTTGAGAAGTCTTCTTTTGTCCAGACTTTGGCTGGAGCAGGCTCTTCAAATTCGTTGTAGCAGCTACTGAAACCGAGCACTACTACCGCAAGCATAAATAATTTAAATATTTTGTTCATAACTGTTCTTTTTACTTATGATGTCCTTAGAAACGGAAATAAATGTTCATGTAATAGGTTGTACCGAACATATAGAAATATTTCGAATCAAACGGTTGGTAAGTTTGATAACTTTCATCCTTGTTCTTCAGCAGACGAACTTGTTCATAACCGCCGGTCTTGATATTCTGGTTGTTGAGCAGGTTCTTTACCTCCAGGCTGAAACCAAGAGTATAGGCACGGTTAATGTACCAGTCTTACCAACACTTGCATTTAAAACGCAAGCAGAGTTGAATTTCTCCTGATTACGTAACGTTGCGATATCTTCTTCAGTCATTCCCGGTGTCAGTACGGCATCTGTACGATAGAGCGGACTCATAGATAAGTACATATTATTATAATAGTTCATATCTAATGACGCAAATATGTTTTTAGGACCACGGTAAGACAAGCCTACGTTCAGTGCTGTTTGCGGAGTGCTTTCTACACGGAAGTTCTTCCAGTATACTTTACCCTGGTTTTTGATTTCTCCACTATTATCCTGAATCTGTACATAATCCGGGTTATTGTCATAAGTGAATTGTCCCCAGCTGATGGCTGCATTCAGAGAAGTCCTGCATAGATAGGTACAGAAGCTGCTGCTTCAAGTCCGAAGTGACGTTTGTTGATACCGCTCATTGCAAAGTTGGAGAAGGTAGCTTCTACGTCATCATAATAAGAGAGAACTTTGGACTGATCCATAAACTTCGTATAGTATCCGGAGATACGTGCTTTAACATCCCCCCAACGCAAGTTATAAGAGGCGTCTACACCAAATACCTTCTCGCTTGAAATACCCGGAGTCGCAGAGTTGCGGGTACGGGGAGAAACAAATGAAGCTTGGAAGGCAGGAGCATCCTGCATATAGATGATGTTGGCATCAATAGAATGAGCAGCAGAGAACTTATAGCTGAAGTTGGCTTTCAGTTTATAAGTCAGGTAATTCTGCTTCTTAGAGTCTCCTTGAGAATTGTCAAGGAACAACCCTTTTTTCCAAATACCATGACGCCACAGAGTAGTATGTCCGAGTTCTCCACCCAGATTGACTCCAAAGTTGCCGAAGTTTCTGCTATATTGTGCCCAGGCGCGTGCGTTGATAATATTTCCGTAGTAGTCGTAGCTGTATTTATCACCCTTCTTGACAGCTTGGGCATGACCGTACTTATCATAGTACTCCATGTTGTTCTGGTAAAGGATTGGTTCATACCACCCATGTCACGTTCGGCAAACTTGTCTACGTCTACCCAGTAATCACCACCCAGCAAATCTTTCACTTCGCTATAATATTCTGTGCGATTACGACGCAAGTTCAATCCACCGTTAATTTTAGAATTGTCACGGAAGATATGAGAGAATTGTGTGTAGAGATTCCAGTCTATCTGATCGGCATGGCGTTCTTCAATCATGTTGATGGCACGATGACCGGCTCCATAGGTCGGGTTCTCTTCCTGGCTTTGGTTGATATGATACAAGTTGTCCCAGTTGATGTGGCGGATGTTATTAGTATTTCCTATCCATGCTTCATACAGTTGTGCTCCGACGTAAGTGTTGTTATAGAAACTCGGTAAATAACGGTAATAGTCGGGACGTGGGTCGGGACCACCGTACCAAGTCAGCGCAGAGTAACCGTTCTGTCCGAAACGTACAGAGGTTGCAACGTTTAATTGTGAACGGTCATTGATGTCGAATGTATAATTCAACATCGTAATAGGTTCATGATAGCTGCGCACACGTGCGTTGACACGCTTTCCATTCAGCAACCCCAGTTTGGATTGTAGTAGTTGTTGCCTACTAAGTCGTAGACTTCCTGAGTAGAAGCTTGTTGTGCACCACGTTCTGTGGGAGCACCCAGGATGCTTAATGCCAAGCGGTGTTGTGAATTGAATTGCTTTTCTACAGCGGCAAAATATCCGAAGGCATTGTAGTACACACCGTTTACATAAGAGTTTCCTCCTTGGCGGTTGATACGGAGAAGGCATAAGACCAGCCGTTATCCTGTAATCCGGATGCATAGGTCAGCATACCACGGAAGCGGTACATGGAGTTACCGTTAACTACGCTGGCGCGAAGGCCTTTGCGCATCTGTGAAGGACGGGTATTGATATTTGTTGTACCTGCGATACCGCCGATGCCCATATCCCCCATGTTCAGTGCAGATGTGACTTCCTGATTACGAGTCGCATCATTCAAGCCGCTCCACAAAGACCAGGGAGTATATCCTGTCATTGCGTCATTCAGTTGAATACCGTTCATATAAACGTCGGAGTATTGAGAATCATAACCACGTACATTGAAACGCATTTCACTGAATTTGTAGGAAGCGATGTTATTGAATACGTCTTTTGATGCGGACAGAGACGAGGGAAGTGATTGTGCATCCTCCAGCGTTTCTGTGTCAAATTCGGCAAAGATAGCATCGTCCATCGTAGGAGCAACGTTTTCAGGGATCAAAATGACGTTATTGATATCTCTGATCAACTTATCCACACGGACAGCCAGAGTTAAAGGTTCGAACTCTGCAGCTTCGAAAGACAGAGTGTATTCTCCTTTTGCCAGGTTTTCGATAACGAAGTTACCCGACGCATCAGTCTTGGTTGTTACATCTCCCGGGGTTAATGTCACTTTTACGCCGTCTATGGCCGCACGTGTCGTACGGGAAACGACTTTACCTTTGACTCCACCATTGTTTTGTGCAAAAACAGTGAATGACATCAAAGATAATACCATGAATAGGATTGTTTTGATTTTCATATAAACTTATTTTTTTATTTACCTATATAGATATATACGGGGAAGTGGTCACTGTAACCTCCCTGGAAGTTATTACCTACGTATGTGCGCAATGGATATCCTTTGTATTGTCCTTCTTTCTGCACCATGTAAGTTGCTTGAAGATATTTCCATAGAATTTAGATCCGGGAGCTTGCTGCAATTTCAGCTTTCCTGTCGATCCTTTTGCTAAATTCTCGGATACTACAATATTATCAAAGATATTCCAGGCATCTCCGTAGGCTAGTGTTCCGTATCCTGCTTTGAGCATATCGGCATAAGGAGCGAAGAAGTCGCCTTCCTTCAAATCTTTCAGTTTGAATTTGGCTCCTAACCCTTGTGCTATACTTTTGTCGGTCGGATCATCATTGAAGTCTCCCATCATAACCACTTTCGTGTTAGGATTGGCCTTCATTACAGAGTCTGCAATGCTGCGCATCTGTTCGCCTACAGCGATACGTTTAAATTCTGAAGCTTCTTTTCCTCCCAGCGTGAAGGCCAGTGTGCTACCATAAAGAAGAAGGGTTCGTTTTCAATCGTTCCCCAAAGCGTCAGGATATCACGGGTCTTGAAGTCCGGAAGTGAAGGGATGACTGTTCTTACAGCTTTTTCTCCTTCTATTTTAAACACATCGGGACGATACAGAAAAGCAACGTCTACACCGCGGGCTTCAGGAGAGTCGAAATGTGAAATCCGATAGTTTGCCGGAGCCAGTTTGCGGGTTGCGATAATATCTTCCAGTACACTGCGGTTTTCTACTTCCGATACACCGATAATTACCGGATAATCCTTGTTGATAGCTGCAATATCGAAGAATACACGTTCTGTGTTAGCCAACTTCTTATTGTACTTGGCTGAGTTCCACTTCTTAGGACCTTCGGGAGTAAATTCATCATCGTGAACTTCCGGATCATTGATTGTATCGAAGAAGTTCTCAAGATTGTAAAATACAACCTTATACGGTTTCTGCGCAAAGCTGAACGATATCAGCAGCGCAAAGAGCGCGGTTACTAATAACAGTTTTTTCATAAGCTAGCTTATTAGTTAATCCCCCATTGAGTGGGATTATTTTGTTGTTTTACACTGTTGGATACTTGTGGGAAGAAGGTAAATCCTGTCATCTTTTCGATGTCTGCTACAGAAGTACAGATAGACTTAGGAGGTTCAATGTTTCCATACGATTTGTGATCTACCCAAAATCCTATTGATATCAGTTCACTGTCTGAACAATCTTTGATGTTCTTTCCTGTTTTTCCACTCTTCGTACGCAGAAGTACTTTGAAGTAGTTCGTAGGAACCGGAACTGTATTCCTTGCTCCATCCGTAGTGGTGGTTGCACCTGCCCCAAAATATGCGCCGGTAACTACATACAAGGTATCAGAACAGTTATTTGCCCGAACTTTTGTTTCAAGTTTAGCCCACATATCCTGATTCAAACGATTAAGCTGTGGGGTCATATTGGACATATAGAAGGTTTGAGCATTCATTTCGTCTGTTCCTAGGCGATCGGCTGATGGAAGCTGATGACCACGGTCATAAGATCCTCCATAAGATCTTAATGTACAATCAGCCTGATAACTTTGAGGAATGATAGGGTCGAAGGCCCAACGGTCTGTACGTTCTCCTGAACCTTTGAGGTATGCGTTATGTATCGGATAGGCTACCCATAAAGCTGCTTTCTTTGTTTTATCAAAACAAATAGAATAATTACGTATTGTTTTATTATTCAATAGAGCATAATGAGTTACATACTGATAATTAGCATTTTCCTTGAAATCAGGAACTTCAGCCACAGTTTGAAAGCTGGCAAGTTCTGCTGTGATTCAGATAATTGTACTAAATCAAAGACTTTCGCCTCTTGGTCTGCAAACTGGAGTGAAACTTTTGCTACACGTTGTTCTTTACCTGTATTGCTATTATAATACACGTATAAAACATTGAGTCCGTCTTTTATTTCTCCGGATTTAGAGGATAAGGTCAGATCATTGCTACTGAAAGAACACCATGTTGTGCCCTCAGTGATTTCTGCATTCCATATTGTCCCAGGAGTACCTGTGATGATTATGGCAGACGATCCGGATGCCGATTTTACAGTGGAGGAAATTTTCCAGTAGGCATCACCTGACTGTGACGAGCCTCCACCGTTGGAGTCATCATTGCTACATGCAGCTATAAATAGTATAAGTGCAGTTAACCATATTGATTTAGAAATAAAATCTATAGTATTTATTGGGTGGCATTATTAGTTATTATATGGGTTTAAGACAATCCAGTCTTGATAGAACATTTCTACCAAGACTGGAATATCATTATTCTAGAAGGATATTATTCTGTTAATCTGTAGATGGTTACGTCTACTTGAGTTCCTTTATAACAAGCAAATCGATATTGATTGTTATTATTATTCCATTGTAAATTACGGGCAGCGTATTTTACTGGAATAATTTTAGTACCATCAAATTTCCATTGGATCCATCTTTTATAGAACTATCGAAGTGTAAATTATTACCATCTTTTGTCAATCCCAAATAGGTTGATCCAAGTAGAATAGTATATTGATCTTCACTACCTTCTACCTTAGCTATAGTACATGCATATTGATTGGTCTCATCATTTGCCGCTATAGTTTCATTAGATGAATTATAGGCTGATAAAATATCTACATATCCGGCATAATCACCTGCGCCTTTTCCTGATAAAACATTGACTGTCGTTCCATCCTCCTTAGTATATGTAATCAAATACTTCCCACTCCAATCAGAAGGAGCCGATGTTACTTTTTCATATACTTTTGTTACGGCTCCCTTAGCATCTTGTTTTACAACTACATTTACTTTGCTATTTCCAAGAGCAATTACCAGGGTCTGTTCAACGGCTCCACCGTTATTCTCTATTGCAGTAACTGTAACAACATTGCCTTCAACGGATGAGGATAAGTTACCGCTTAAGCCTGTAGCTGTAATAACATTTGCTCCTTGATTTGCAGTGGTAACTGTAATTGTTTTAGTACCACCAGTTGAAAGGAAGCTTAATGAAGATGGATCTACTTCAACAATTGTTGGTTCAGTGACTTTGAATCCGCTCACGTCTTCAAGATTACGAGGTGCTAATTGTCCTGCACTTTGGTAGATGGAAGCAATACCCGTCATTGATGCAGTTGTTGCTGCATATGGCTGATTATCGAACGGAGTTGCGTTCTTGTTTATATTGACAGTGAATGATGTCCCTGCAACATTGAATGTGTGATTTTTGCCAGCATCAGCATCTTTCCACACTCCTCCTGTTGCAATATTGACATTTTCAACTGTAACAGGCATACATACAAATGCTGCTAGTTGGGATAAAGTGACTTTTACAGGTGTTACGGCATTGTTTGCAGAAATAACCTCAATATTATCTGCGCTGAATCCTTCAACTTGAGGTACATCATAACGTTTATATATTTTGGCTACATCTTTTTGTAATGTTACTTTGATCTCTTGACCTAATGCATATTGAGTTACATCTATTTGGTTGTTATATAAAGAAAGTGCATTACCCGCTGTGGTAGCTCCTTTGCTCATCAGATAAAGAGTACCATAAGAGTAGTTCTTGCCTGCAGGGTCACCACAAATAATACCTTGAATTACATAGTTTCATCTACAGCTGTGGAAGTACTTGTCATTTTTGTTACTAAGTCTGCTATAGAAATAGGAGTTGCAGTAGACTCGATAGCGACAAATGTTTTAGGCTCACCGTAAATAGTACTAGAAGCAGTTGTTGCATAAGCACGGAATGCATATTGATTGTCTTTAGTCAGATTAGTAACAGCTACTGTCCAAGGATTTTCTTTTACCGATGCGGCTGTTTTAGTCGCTTTTGTCCAATCAATATCTGTTACAGTTCCAGTACTGAATTCAATATACTGTACACCAACTTCGGTGGCTTCAGAAATCTCAATATTAGCAACTGAACCACCTAATGTTGCAGTGGTAGCTGTGATGGCTTTTGCATCTGTTGTTGTTACTTTAGGTTCTCCTGCTGTTCCAAAATCAATTTCAGTACCACCAGCACCTGTTGCCAAAGTGATATCATCTAAACGAATAGCTGAAGCATCTAAAGCTGTGAATCTGATATATAGGTTTTCAGGAACTTGTTTTAATGTGAAGTTTGCTGTTGCAAAAACCCAATAAGGATAATCGCATCGCCATTATTCTTAGTATATGTAATTGGTACCCAAGCCGTACCATCAGCACTTAATGCAACTTCAAATTTGGAAACATCGAAGGTGTTGTCGTATGTTCCGTTATTGTTCACAGAACGGCTGGCTCCAAATGTCAATTGCAGATTCTTTTGTTCGGAAGTAAGCGTGATCGTATTAACATTGAAGTTTGTAGGAGTTTTGCCGAAAAATACAACGTTAGGTCCTGATGCACCTGCATAAGCATCTGTATTTGCTAATCCACTATTACGGACTGAAGCATTTACGCCTGTATAAGTAACGGATTCTGAACCGACCCCTGTTTTATTCCATCCTTCGTATTTATCAACAAAAGGCCAATTCGTTTTATCAAGCTCAATTGTACCAACATTGTCGTTATAGATTACTACAGATGGCTCTACGCTTCCACTGCTAATCTTAACAGTCTCTGACATCAACACACCCACTTTATTTGAAATCTCAATAACAACGCTGGCTTCATCATTAACGTTTTCCGGAATGCTAACCTGAATAGTAGCAGAACCTTCACCTTCATATTTTGATAGAGTAACCCATGATTTGTCATCCTTTACTGTAGCTTTCCAACTACGGTTGGTTGAAATGTCAAAAGAAGCTTGGCTTCCGTTGGCTGGTTGACCGTCTAAGCCGAAAATCAAGGTTGTAGGCGAAACTTCGAGGTATGGAGCCTCGGTATCATCATTGTCGTCAACGCAACTTACGAAGCTGTGCTAACCATTACAAGCATAAGCCCGTAGAATAACTTCAGAAAGTTCAAATTTCTCATTTTGTTGCTTTGTTAATTAATTAATAAAATTTTTGTGAATCATTTATCATTTTGTTCTCTCTCGATAATAATAGTTTAGCAAAGTTATTTTTTTCTATGAAACGTGCAAAGTTTCTAACGTCTTTTTCATATTACAACTGTGTTAAATTTTAGTGACTTAAGAACCGGCAATGAGGTGATTTTCGACATTGACGAATAGATTGATTCTTTTTATCTTCAATATATAACATTGTGAAAGAATTTAGAGATGTTTGTTACTTTTTTGAAAGATTTGCATTATGCCTTTATTGGACTTGGCCTTGTTAGCAATTGCACTGTTTACGGAGTATTAATAGAAATATTTTTGAATGGACTTCATTTATAATTTGATAGATAGAATCCTAATGGTGTAAATTTATTTTAATATTTGGATGCTGAAATACCGTATTGGGAATGAATGCGTCTTTTTACTTTCATCTTGATGGTGGAATCTTATTGTATAAACTATTTATTTCTTCTTTTGTGCTCTGATTGCCGAATGTTTTGTGATGATCTTGTTGCTTTGATCTTCATCCACAATTTCTCCCACCATCCACTTTCAGCTTTACTTAGCGTATCAGAAGTTATCGTGATTATCTTTTCTCTCAACTTGTTCTGTTCGGTTGCCATCGCATACTGCTTTTCCAACACTGAAATTCTACGCTTTTTGCATTGAAGGTCTTGCTCTTGTAGCTCAATGACTTCAAGATAAACTTTGCATACTTCGGATTGGTTATTGCAGAGTTGTTCCAGCGTATGAATGTAGTCTTTGGTGGGAAGGGTTTCGTGCCAACACAAGAATTTCTGAAGGCTCTTTTCGTCAATGATAAGAGTAGTCTCTGTGAAATATGCGGTGATTGCTTCCATTTCTGCCCACAAACAGATGTCTTCTTCTTTGACTCCGTACTTGTGCGCCGCTTCGTCTATGCTAATCCATTTCGGCATAGTGTTTCTTTGTTTATGCGTTTAACAAAAAGAGCGAATAACTCTTGCCAAGCATGGTGCAACAAGCATCCCTGCATTTTGCTTTCTAGTCGGAGGGTTATGGGGTATGGGGATTATGTAGGGGAACCGACCGGATACAAAAGAGGCATGGATGCTGTTGAACCATTATCTGATTTCGAGGCCTAGCAAAACCCTTGCAAAAGATAATGATAACAACAGACATCCACGCCAATCGTTTATATATAACACATCTTTAACTGATATGTTGATATACAGCCATCCACGTGGAGTATCTGTTGTATCATCTCTCTTTGCATAGAAAATTGCTAGTTTTCGAAATCGAGAGACAATACATTATTAATACTCCTATTTAAGGAATAAAAAACACTACCCGCTTATTACATCTCGCTGATGCGCAGAAAGTGTACAGCAAAGATATATGTTTTTTCGGAATAAAGTGGGAGAATGGGAATAAATAAAAGAAGTCTGGTATTTAGAATGATTTTTTGTGTTTAGGTGATGTTATTTCAAGGTGTTGTTGCCATTAATATCACTTAGCACATTTATCTCCTTCGTAAAGCAATGCTTTGTATCTTCAAAAGCTATGCTTTATGGTTGCTAAAGCATTGCTTTAAATAACCATACAGCAGATGTTACGAGTGTCGCCTTCACCTTCACTTTTTCCTCTCAACCTTTTATTTATCAGTGATCTCGGGTGAAGGGACGGCTATTCACCTAGTGAGTGGAGAAAACATTGTAAGTGTTTGAAATAAACTATCAATGGTTTGAAACAAACATTGGGAAGAAAAAAATAAATCTATTAGCATCTTTTTATTAGGTTATAGCTAATACGAATATCATTATAGCAAAAACAAATTAGCTTATAGCAAAGTGAACGATGTCTTTATGATTACATATGAAAATTGGGTGAAGGATCGGTGAAGGGCGATATGCTTCACCCGTTATCACTTATGAATAAAAGGTTTCGAAGAAAAGGTGAAGGCTACCCTTCTATTTGAAAATTTATAGTATGGCGTATAAAAGCATCTGGCTTTGATGGGAAGGGGGCGTTTCAGCGCAAGAATTTCTGACATTATACAACTCATACCTCATACAAGTTACTTGGTATATGGTTGATGCAAGCTCAAGAGAAGGGAAATCAAGGTGATGCCTGCATGGAAGTGGATGTGCAATAAAATGAAAAACGATTCTCTGATATATCAGGAATTACTTGATATTAATGGCAAATAAAATATGGGTTCTAAATATAATACCTTTTAGTGTACAACTTAATCTCTTTTAGTGAATGAATTAATTCGTCCGCCTATAGGCAAAGTTGCGTTTGCCTATAGGCAACCTTTCGTCCGCTATAGGCGGACGAAAAGATGCCTATAGCCGGACGAATTAATTTATGAATGCGGTGACGTTATTTTCTACAGAGAAAACCTTTATTCAATTATGCCGTTGTTCTTAAGATTTTGAAGATGTATTTATAATGTGCAGCCAAGAAAGAACTCTGCTATTTATGGCGTAGAAATCAGTTTCTCTTTTCGTATAATCTTTTTTATCTCTTCTTTTACGATTCTTAACTCCGAAGATTTCGTAACCATAAAGAAACCATCTACTTTTACCCCGTATTTGTAAGAAATTGAAAGAAACTTCGTCTAATAAACTAAAAACTAAAACGGTTCCAAACATGAAACACAGATTGTTGCTACTATTACTATTCGTGTTCACCGCAGTGATGACAGGTTGGGCACAAAACTCCGCTACGCCGTCCTATACTGTCAAAGGGGTACTTTTGGATTCACTGACTCAGGATGGAGAACCATACGCTACTATTAAGATTACTAAAAAAGGAGCACCGGACAAGGCTGTCAAGATGGCGGTGACGGGTGCCAATGGTAGGTTTCAGGAGAAACTGAATGTAGGTGCGGGAGATTACGTCATTACTATTTCTTCGATAGGCAAGGCGCCCGTCACGAAAGAGTTCACTTTGAAACCATCGGTTAGAGTCATTGATTTGGGGACAATGCTCTCCGCTGAGGCTAATAATGAATTGAAAGGAGTGGAAGTCGTGGCGCAAAAGCCTTTGGTCAAGGTGGATGTAGACAAGATAGAGTATAATATTGAGGATGACCCCGACTCGAAATCGAACAGTATATTGGAGATGCTTCGAAAAGTGCCTTTAGTGACAGTAGACGGAGAAGACAACATACAGGTGAATGGTAGCAGCAGCTTTAAAATACACGTCAACGGGAAGCCCAACAATATGATGAGCAACAACCCGAAAGAGGTGTTGAAGAGTATGCCCGCCAATTCCATTAAATATATCGAGGTGATAACATCGCCCGGAGCTAAATATGACGCTGAAGGAGTGGGAGGTATTTTGAATATCGTAACAGTAGGTGGTGGATTCGAAGGATATACGGCAACATTCCGGGCAAATGCCAGCAACTACGGTGCCGGTGCCGGCGGCTACGCAATGGTGAAGCAGGGGAAAATGACTGTCTCTGCCAATTACAACTTTAATTACAATGACCGGCCCCGTGGATATTCGGACAGCTACCGTGAGAACTATGAGTCGGATACGGAAAAATATCTTGAATCAAATAGCAGTTCCAAGTCGAAAGGCAACTTCCAGTATGGAAACCTGGAAGGCAGTTATGAGATCGACACCTTAAGGCTGCTGACGGTGGCTTTTGGAATGTATGGCAGCAATAGTAAAAATTATGGTGATGGATTTACCACCATGTATGGTGCTAACCATGAGGACATAGCCTACAGCTATCGGACCGGCAATCATGGAGATGGCTCCTGGTATTCCATCAATGGAAACATCGACTATCAGCGCACGTCCAGAAAGAACAAGCAGCGGATGATCACTTTCTCCTATAAGATCAATACGCAGCCTCAGACAAGCAATTCTAATAACTGCTATGAAGATATTCACGCCAAAGAGGAGGTGGACGACCTCGTGAAACGGTTGCTGTTGAAAAACAGCCAGTCGGACGGCAAAACGAATACCATGGAACAGACCTTCCAAGTGGACTATACAACTCCGATAGGCGAGTTGCATACCGTGGAGGCAGGTGCGAAATATATCTTCCGCCGCAATACCAGTGACAACAAACTATATGAAGCAGCCGGAGGAAGTGACGATTATTTATATAACGAAGACCGCAGTAGCGACTATCGTCATTTGAATCATATTTTAGCCGCTTATCTCGGATATACATTGAAATATAAGGATTTCACCTTCAAGCCGGGAGTGCGCTATGAACAGACTGTGCAGCGGGTGAAATATATCGTTGGACCGGGTGAGAATTTTCACACGAACTTCAGCGATCTGGTGCCATCCGTTTCTCTTGGCATGAAGCTCGGCAAGACTCAAAACATGCGTGTCGGTTATAATATGCGTATCTGGCGTCCGGGCATCTGGAATCTGAATCCTTATTTTAATAATCTGAATCCGATGTTTATCACCCAAGGTAACTCGAACCTGAAAAGTGAAAAAAGCCATGCGTTCGAACTTGTCTTATAGCAATTTTAGTGCGAAGTTCAATATCAATGTGTCGCTGCGCCATTCTTTCAACAATAACAGTATTGAGAATATAAGCCGGTTGATTACGGCGCGAAGGGGAGATGTTTGACAATGATCCTACACACATAGCACCGGAAGGAGCTTTGTACAGCACTTATGCCAATATAGGAAAGAGCCGGAACACAGGAATGAGCTTGTATCTGAACTGGAACGCGTCTCCTAAAACGCGCCTGTACGTCAATGGCCGTGGAAACTACAGCGACTTGAAAAGTGAAGCGCAGGGATTGCACAATTATGGATGGAACGGTTCTTTCTATGGTGGCGTCCAGCATACTCTTCCGTTGAAAATACGGTTAAGTCTGAATGGTGGTGGTAGTACTCCTTATATTAATCTACAGGGAAAAGGTTCTGGCTATTATTATTATAGTTTGGGTGCGAGCCGTTCTTTCCTGAAAGATGAGCGTTTGAGCCTGAATGTGTATTGCAGTAATATATTTGAGAAATACAGAAGCTATAACAATCATACGGAAGGCGTAAACTTCCTGTCGAAGAGCAGCAGCAAGTGGCCGAGTCGTAGCTTTGGAGTCAGCATCAGCTACCGGATTGGTGAACTGAAAGCTAGTGTGAAGAAAGCTGCCCGAAGCATCAATAATGACGATGTGAAAGGTGGTGGCGGCGAAGGTGGGAATACAGGTGGAGGAGGTGGTC
>ENA-OQIG01000649-OQIG01000649.1-human-gut-metagenome-genome-assembly--contig:-NODE-649-length-18830-cov-4.748169_pt1 | contig 18830 bp, 19 predicted proteins | sample MGYA00242576_ERZ504741 | MGnify/ENA primary metagenome ERZ504741 (study PRJEB26092, sample SAMD00036436) | human gut metagenome | host: Homo sapiens | study: EMG produced TPA metagenomics assembly of... | reverse complement strand
CTATTTAACTTACGCTGTGATCCGTAAGAAGACGGCTAGCCCTTTTGCCGCATTGTACTAAAGCTGCTGCTCTTTCAGTAGAAAGTTACCGATGAAAGGCTGAATTTGCACGTCTTTTGGTGAGAACATCGGAATTTGCTTTCAGATTAAAGACGATATATTCGATTATTTTGAGAGTAAGGAGATTGGAAAACCGACCGGAAATGATATGCTGGAAGGTAAGCTTACTCTACCTGCTTTATATGTACTGAATACCACGACTGATGCGTGGGCTCAGGAAATGGCCCTTAGGGTAAAAGCCGGTACGGCTACAGTAGACGAAATCACCCGTTTAATTGAGTTTATCAAGCAAAACGGGGGAATAGAATATGCTGTGAAAGTGATGTATGAATACAAAGAGCGTGCTCTTGACCTATTGCGCACTTTGCCGGATTCGGCAGTAAAGACCTCCTTGATTACCTACTTGGATTATGTGGTCGATCGTGATAAATAAGTTTCTTATTTATTTCAGTGTTCTCTTTTTCCATGGACTGTTTGGGTTCTCTGTGGCCTGACGGTAAAGACGGATGTATAGTTCCTGCTTCCTTTTTTCAGTAGCTTCCATTGCCTGTCCTAATAAGAAACTTTTTCCTACCTCAGTCCAATCATTAAAAGCTTGTATGCATTGTTGTCCGGCCGAGCAAATATAGTTCCATGCAAGGCTTTCATCTATAAATCCCGCATCATAAGCTATGCGTGTCAGGCACACCATTCTTCCCATATCCCATGCAAGTACCCCTCTTTTTAGCTCCTCTTCTCCTATTTTGATGGTTTGATCGGCTTTTATACAAGTGATGAAATGGTGCAGATTATTGCATTTGCGGATGAAAAGTTCTATGCCGAAAAAACGTTCGCGTATCTTTTCTTCCAGTTCTTTCGGATCATATTCGGCCACTAAAAAGGGTAGGAGAATGCTGAATGAAATGCGGTCGCCTTCATCATGCAGGAAATGAATCATTTCAATAACAGCCGTTTCATTTTTAATTCCGGGGTTTCTTAAAAGAAGTTTGGATAGGGTTTCTTTGCTTGCTCCGGTTGTCAGGCTGTCTACGTAGAAGTCTTCCTGTAAACTAGGGATCAGGCTGATTAGTAGACCCGTCTCTTTTGTGTTCTCTAAATTCTCCCTTTGTTGGTTCCGGTTGAATGGTTGAAATAATGCTTGTTCTGCCATACTCTTGTTTATTTTAATTCTTTGTTAACCGAAAAGCGTGAGAACTGTTGCTCTGTATCTTTCCTGGGGCTTCGGCAAGCCGTTATGATGATACAAGCAACAGTCTCACGCTCCATTCGATATATAACAAGAGTATATACGTGAAGGTGCGTGAGACCCGTTTGCTTATTACCTTTCATAACATGAATTTTGCCGAATTCCAGGAAAAAGATAATAATTGAAACGTTCTCTAATACAATGAATTAGCCTATTCTCTGTGGGCTAATATCTGCGCAAAGATAGAAAAATCTTCTGACTTCTCTGTAGCTAACTTTAGTTTTTCTTAAATAAAAATACCGTGTCACCCCACATGAATAAAGAGGACGACACGGCATGACATATTTGATTGCTAATGTAGCCTTTAGAAAAATTTCAGCTCTTCACCTTTAATTTCAGATAAAAGAAGATTAGCCAAACGGCTGGTTCCTAAGCGAAACAGCTCGTTGCTGAGCCATTCTTTACCCAATACTTCTTTTACGATGGTATAATAAATCAATGCATCGTTTACGGTATTGATGCCGCCTGCAGGTTTGAAACCGACTTTGTTTCCTGTCTGTTCGTAGTACTCTTTGATAGCTTGGCACATTACATAAGCTGCTTCCGGGGTTGCTGCCGGTTGCTGTTTTCCGGTGGATGTTTTGATGAAATCGGCTCCGGAATACATGGATAGGATAGAGGCTTTTTTAATGTTAGAGGCAGTCTTTAAAGCGCCTGTTTCGAGGATTACTTTCAGATGGTGTTCTTTGCAAGTCTCTTTTAATTCCATGATTTCTTCACACATCGTTTCGTAGTCGCCACTCAGAAATGCCCCTACGGGAATTACGATATCTATTTCATCGGCTCCGTCAGCCAATGCCATAGCTGTTTCTGCTATCTTTACTTCGGTAAATGTCTGAGAAGAGGGAAAGCCTCCTGATACACAGGCAATGTTTATACCTTCTACCTCAAGTGTGTCTTTTACTACTTGTGCAAAATTCGGATATACACAGATAGCTGCAACGTTCTTCAGGTCAGGGAATTCATCATCAAACCGATTTACTTTTTCTGTGAATCTCATGACACTTTCATCACTGTCTGTTGTATTGAGAGTGGTCAGGTCAATACAGTTGAAAAGGAATTTCTTCACTTCTTCCGTATTGTTTTCGGGAACCTTTTTCTCGATTAATGCAGCAACCTGAACCTGTACATCAGCATCATTCAGTTGCGTGTCATACTTGGCCAATGCGGTCAGGTACTTGTCTTGAGGGGTATCATTCATTTCCATGTTCACTCAGTTTTGGATTATTGATATGTCTTTTGTTGTCTCTTTGGGTTTTCTTTTCCAGATTTCGTGCAAATGCTTCTGTGAGGTTTACCCCGGTCTGGTTTGCGATGCAAAGGAGTACCCAGAGTACGTCCGTTATCTCGTCGCTGATATCGTCTTTTTCACCTTCCTTGAAAGATTGGTCTCCATATTTACGGGCCATGATACGTGCCAGTTCGCCTACTTCTTCGGTGAGAACTGCCATGTTGGTCAATTCGCTGAAATAACGTACACCGTATTTGTGTATCCATTCATCAACGGCTTTCTGTGCTTCTTCTAATGTCATTATTCCTTGTTTTTGGTATCGATGCAAATAGTTACAGGTCCGTCGTTCAATAACTCTACTTTCATGTCGGCTCCGAATTCTCCTGTTTTCACTTCTTTCCCTAATGCACAACTCAAATCATTGCAGAATTGTTCGTAAAGTGGGATTGAAATTTCCGGTTTAGCAGCCTTTATGTAGGATGGACGATTTCCTTTTTTAGTAGACGCATGTAGTGTGAATTGACTAATAACCAATATGTTACCTTCGTCTTCAAGGATTGATTTATTCATAACTCCGTTTTCGTCGTCAAAAATACGGAGATTTACGATTTTCTTGCATAACCAATCGATATCCTCCCGGCTGTCCGTCTCTTCGATGCCTACCAGGATCATCATTCCTTTCTGAATAGCCGATTTGCAGTGCCCGTCAATCGTGACTGATGCGTGGCTGACGCGTTGTATAACTACTCTCATTCGAATTATATTGCTTAATCTTTGTTATTGCAAGATAGCTATTTTTAATGATTATCGAGACCCTCTTTTATGATTTTTGCCTTTGATTCACCTATTATGGCGGACACTTCTTCTATGGTGGCTTCTTTGATACGTTTTACGCTCTTGAACTCTTTCAGCAGGGCGGTTTTGGTTTTCTCGCCAATTCCTTTGATATTGTCCAGGGCAGATGCTACTTGTCGTTTGCTTCGTTTATCCCTGTGGAAGGTAATGGCAAAGCGATGTACTTCATCTTGTATCTGTTCCAATAGGCGGAATAGGGGGCTATGTTGTTTGATGCCGATGGTTTGAGGTGGAAACCCGAAAAGAACTTCAGATGTACGGTGTTTGCGATCCTTGGCGAGTCCTGCAATCGGAATATCTAACTGTAACTCTTCCATTACTTGTCTGACCACCTCCATTTGCCCTTTTCCGCCATCGGTGATAATCAGGTCGGGCAGGGGGGATTCCTCTTCTATAGCGCGCTGATAACGCCTCCTGACGACCTCTTTCATTGAGCATAATCATCAGCGCCCACAACCGTTTTGATGTTGTATTTCCGATAATCGCTTTTCGATGGTTTCGCCTTTTTAAAAACAACACAAGCTGCTACCGCATCTGTTCCCTGGATGTTTGAGTTATCAAAACATTCTATTTGCATAGGCAGTCTGTCCAAGTGTAATTCCTGTTGAATCTCTTTCATCAGGCGCATGCTACGCTGTTCCGGATTCAACTTTTCGGCTTGCTTCATCCTGTCTGCTTTGTACTGTTTCACGTTGAGTAGAGACAATTCCAACAGCTTCTTTTTGTCTCCTCGTTGAGGAATGGTGAAAGTGACATCATTCAGTTCTATCTCGATGTCAAACGGGACGATGATTTCGCGTGAAGCGCTCTTGTAGCGTTCCCGCATTTCTATAATTCCCAGTGTCAGCAATTCCTCTTTTGTTTCATTCAGTTTCTTCTTGTATTCGAAAGTGAAAGCTTGGTTAATGGCTCCGTTTGTGATATGCAGATAGTTGATGAAGGCTGACTTTTCGCCGTCTTCTTCGATGGAAAATACATCTATATTGTGTAATACGGAGCTGACAACCTCGGACTTTGAACGATAATTTTCGATTAATGCATACTTTTCTTTCACCTTTTGCGCTTCTTCGAATTTCATTTCTGCGGCAAGGTCCTGCATGCGCTGGTATAACAATCTGCTTATCTCCTGGGTATTCCCTTTCAGGATCTCTTTTATCTCGGCAATATTTTTTAGATATTCTTCCTGTGATTGCAGGCCGATACACGGGCCGGCGCAGTTCTTTATGTGATATTCAAGGCATACATTGAACTTTCCCGCACGGATATTCTCCGGTGAGAGGTTGAGGTTGCATGTACGCAGAGGGTATAAGTGTTTTATTAAATCGAGCACTGCGTGCATGGATGGGCTATGGCTGTACGGTCCATAGTACGAAGAGCCGTTTCGGATAATACGCCTGGTCTTGAATACTCTTGGAAAATATTCGTTTTGTACGCAGATGGACGGATAGGTTTTGTCGTCTTTTAGCAAGACATTGTAACGCGGCTTATATTTTTTGATTAGGTTGTTCTCAAGCAGTAGTGCATCTTCTTCTGAGTTTACCACGATATAACGTATGTCTGCGATCTTGCTTACCAATACCCGGGTTTTTCCGGGTTGATGCTCTTTGCTGAAATAGGAGTAGACTCTCCGCTTCAGGTTTTTGGCTTTCCCTACATAGATGATAGTTCCTCTGCATTCAGATATTGATAAATGCCGGGCTTCTCAGGAAGATTTGAAACAATTCCTTTTAGATATTCGCTGGTTTTAAGTTCTTGATTTGTATCCATGAAAAAGGGCATAGCGATTATCGCTATGCCCTGCAAATATATTCATTTTATTTATAACGACAATACTGATTGTATATCTACGTCTTGGTCGTTTTCAAATACTTGTTTTCCGTTCAGTTCCTTTAACTCAATGATGAAGTTTACGTATACCTTTTTCGGATAGAGCTTTTTCACGAGGTTGCAGGCGGCTTTCATAGTACCTCCGGTAGCCAGTAAGTCATCGTGCAGCAATACGACGTCGTTCTCGTTCAATGCATCTTTGTGTATCTGCACGGTGTCTTTGCCATATTCTTTATCGTAGCTTTCTTCCATTGTTTCGGCAGGGAGTTTGCCGGGTTTACGGATGGGGATAAATCCTGCCCCTAAGCGGGTGGCAAGAATCGGTCCCATAATGAAGCCTCTCGATTCGATGCTACTACCTTGGTGATTCCTTTATCCTTGTACATTTCGTACATAATATCCGAAAGTTCCTGAAGACGTTCCGAATCTTTGAATAGTGTGGTTACATCGTAGAACAGGATTCCGGGGATTGGAAAATCGGGTATCTCACGGATGCTTTTGATAAGCTTTTCTTTGCTCATAATCATTCTTTTATGTTGTTTCTTTAAATGTTTTGTTTCACGTGAAACGCAGCAGTCTATCGTCCCGAAAGCACTAATAATACATTGATGTCGCTTGGTGACACGCCGGGGATGCGGCTTGCCTGAGCTATTGTTTCGGGGTCGATCTTCTTCAGTTTTTGCCGGGCTTCGGTCGAAAGTGATTGAAGGCTGTCATAGTCGAACTTACCTTTTATTTTAATACTTTCCAATCGTGCCAGTTTGTCTGCTATAATTCTTTCCCGTCCAATATAGCCTTCATATTTGATTAAAATCTCAGCGGCCTCCAGAATCTCTTCTTTTCGTTCATCTGTGATTTTATCCAGTTCCCGTTTAAATGCCGGTACATATTCGGAGATATTTTCTATTGTAATCTGTGGACGGTTAATCAAGTCGATCAGTTTGCATCCTTGACGCAGGGGAGTCGTTCCTAAATTCTCAAGTGCATCGTTTATTAATGCTGCCTTGATCGAATAATTGCGGGTAAAGTTTACGATATTTTCGACTGCTTCTCTTTTACTCTTTAATAGAGCATAGCGGTCTTCTTTTACTAATCCCAGTTTATAGGCTCTTTCTGTAAGTCGCATGTCCGCATCATCCATACGAAGTAGAATACGATATTCTGCTCGTGAAGTAAACATACGATAAGGCTCATCTACCCCTTTGGTCACCAAGTCGTCTATTAATACGCCGATATATGCCTCGTCTCTTGCTAAAGTGAAAGGTTCTCCACCGTGGCAGTTGATGTGAGCATTGATACCTGCAATGATACCTTGTCCTCCTGCTTCTTCATATCCGGTAGTACCATTTACTTGTCCGGCGAAGAAGAGGTTTTTGATTTTCTTCGATTCCAGCGTATGTTTTAGTTGCGTTGGATCGAAATAATCGTATTCGATGGCATATCCCGGACGATAAATCACCAGGTCTTTAAAAGCAGGGATCTTTTTTAGTGCTTCTATTTGGATCTCCATTGGCAATGAAGAAGAGAATCCATTCAGGTATAATTCTTGTGTGGTTTCTCCTTCCGGTTCAAGGAATAGCTGGTGTTGCTCTTTGTCGGGGAAGGTGACGATCTTCGTTTCGATGCTAGGGCAATAGCGCGGGCCGATACTTTGTATTTGTCCGTTGAAAAGGGGAGAATCCGCTAATCCGTTACGAAGAACATTATGTGCTTCTTCATTAGTAAAGCATGTCCAGCATTGCAATTGTTTAAGGTGACGCACACTAGTATTCATGAATGAAAACTTGTGAAAGTCACATTCTCCATCTTGGGTATCCATCAGCTCATAGTGTACACTTCTTCCGTCAATCCGTACGGGGGTTCCGGTTTTCATCCGGCCGTACTCAATGCCATGTTTTGCGATGGATTCGGTTAATTTATACGATGCCGGTTCTGCCATGCGTCCACCCGGGAGTTGGGTTTTTCCTACATGCATCAATCCGTTCAAGAAGGTTCCTGCTGTTAATACAATACATCTGGCGTGAAACGTCACATCCCAAAATGTTTTTAATCCCACAACTTCACCGTTTTCAACGATGATTTCCTTTACAGTATCTTGCCAGATATGAAGGTTCGGAATATTTTCTAATATTTCGCGCCAGGCCCAGATAAACTTGTTTCGGTCACATTGGGCGCGGGGACTCCACATGGCCGGTCCTTTCGAGCGGTTTAGTATGCGGAACTGGATAGCTGTCTGATCTGTTACCAATCCCATATATCCGCCTAAAGCGTCTATCTCACGTACAATTTGTCCTTTAGCAATCCCTCCTACGGCGGGGTTACAGCTCATTTGCGCTACCTTGTTCATATCCATAGTGATCAAGCAGGTTTTTGAGCCTAAGTTTGCTGCCGCTGCTGCTGCTTCGCAGCCTGCATGTCCGGCACCAATTACAATAACGTCGTACTTAAAATCCATTGAATCAATGTTTATTTCTTAACCGCGCAAAGTTACGAAAAAGTTGCCAGTTGCGGGTTTTATGCAATAAGTTTTAAGGGTTTATAGGGATCGCCAATTGCAGGATTGTTTTGTCAATAAGCGGCTGATCGGGGGCACTTACTTACATAATGTTTGCAACTTGAGTATTTTGAAAACTTGAATTGTAAATAGAATGTTCTTAATAGACCGGGTTCCGAGGTATTTTATGCATCTTTTGTCATAGATGACCAAATGAAGTTAACTTCATACTTCTGTGAAGTTAACCTTCTGTCGATAGGATATTAATTCTTTCCAAATATGAAGTTAACATCCTGTTGGCACGAAGTGCGTTTTGGGTTGGGGGGAATTAGCTTTTATCCTTAAAGAGTTGTTTGCTATCCTATAAAATACCTTTTTCATTTCCAGAATATATCAAAAGTGTTTTTGCTTTTGTGTGTCTTAATGTGGCGAATTTGTACTTTTTGTTTTTGATAATGTCATTGTTTTACGTTTATATCGAATATATTGTTCGTGTAAATGGCAAATTGTTGTTTTATTGATATTACGAAAATCGAAATACAGGCATTTTTTTTAATGAGTCTTCCGGTTGGTCGGAAATAGAGCGTTTTAGAACGGTTTGAAAATACAGAATGACAGATAGACAGTTGTCTTCCTTTGAAAAATTTGGAAGTGGCTGAAAAGAATCGTAAGTTTGTCATCATAAAGTATTTTAATTATGAATAAGACATTTGTCGGTTTTATCTTTTTATTGTTTTTAGTGGGCGGAGTAGTTTCTTGTCAACGTTCCTCGTCACCGTATCCGTATTCTTTGAGATATGCCGATTCTTTGATGGAGATATCTCCTGAACGTACGTTGGCTTATCTTCGTAAACTTGATGTTTCTACTTATTCAGCGGGTGACAGGGCATACTTTAGCTTACTGTTCACGCAGGCTACTGATAAAAATATGCTTTCTCTTCTTCCATGTGACTCTTTGATTGATACTGCATTAGATTATTATATTAAAAAAGATGGTGTCAATTGGGCTAAAGCTTGGCTTTATAAAGGCCGGATTCAAAAAAAAATGAATATGACTGAACAGGCTTTGAAGAGTTGCTTTACTGCTCTGCAGGGAGTTGAAGGAAATACCGGGGAGGAATTAAAACTGAAAGGAATGCTATATGAAGATATGGGATCGATTTATTTACATCAATCTCTTTATCAGAAAGCGTTTGATGCGTTTTATCGCTCTTATCAATGTGATTCTTTACTGAATGACCATAGATTGGTAATGTATCCTTTGTCAAATATGGGGTGGGTGCGTGTGATTCAAGGAAAAACGGTAGAAGCTTTTTATTATTTGAACCAATCTATACAATTAGCTTTGAGATTGAATGATTCAGCTTTTGTTAGTGATATATATGAACGAATGAGTTTGAATTGTGAGAATGTCGATTCTGCTTTCCTATATGCCCATTTGTCACATCAATATTTGACAAAGGATGGCGACTCTATTAGTTTATGGTTAACATTTGGTGATTTGTATTTAGACAAGCAAGAACTAGACTCTGCTGAATATTATTTAAAGCGTATACTTGATACTGCTGATTTTAAAAGGAAGATTCTAGCGTCGTATTCTTTGGCTGAAGTCGAGAAGATTAGGGGTAATTATCAACGGGCCTTTGAATATCAGTCTTATTATGGTGATAATATAGATTCTATTTTTTTGTTAAATAAAGCCTCCGATATTGAGCGCTTAGCGTATAAATATGATTCAGAAGCAAAAGTAGTAAAGGAAAAGGAAAAGCAGAGGTTTTTAATTCAGCAACTTTGTTATGGAGGAGTTTTGTTTCTGCTGGTTATTGTTGTAATTTTTCAACGTGTTTATCGGCGTCGTCAAATAGCTCGATTACTGTACGAACAGCGTATAACTTATTTAAATGAGAAAACAGCCTTATCTCAATTACAAATAGAACGTTTGGAAGTTCAAATTTCTGCTTTAAAGCAGTCTGGCATGGAGCGTGAACAGGAAATAGATTTGAAACAAGCAGAATTATGCTGTGTTATTGATGAAAAAGCACGATTGCGTAACTGTTTGTTTATGGAAACTTCTATTTTTAAGCATATTCGAGAACTAAGCACTCAACCCAGGTTGGGACAAAATGGAACAAAGGGGAGTCCGAAAGTTCTTCTTATGAAAGAACAGGAACAATTGAAAAATATATTGTTTGGTATTTATGATGATTATATTCGATACCTTAAGGGTACTTATCCTAAAATAACAGATAATGACTGTATTTATTGTTGCTTGAAACTTTGTGAATTTGATGATCAAACCATAGCTTATTGTTTTGGTAATGTAAGCAAGCAAATTGTAGCGCAGCGGCGTTTACGATTAAAGAAAAAAATGGCTGAAGCCAATTGAACAAGCCCTCTTTAGCTTTTTAGAGTATTGGTGGACATAAATGTTATCATACCCCATTGCTTTATATCTGTTAATCTGCTATTTACAATGTTTAAGATGTTATCTCTTTTCTTCTTTTTAGAAGAAGAAATGTGGTAACTTTGCTTTTGAAATAAAAAAACACATAACAATGAAAACAAAGATGATTGTATTAGTGGGGATGCTGTTTACACAAATAGTATTCACGTCTAATAATGTTTATGGAGAGGATGTAATGGCTATTATGAAAGATAGACATAAGGTACATTTGATTACTCATAAGGAGGCAAATCTGCAGAGAAGTACTCTACTTGTTGCTTGTGGTTATATTGAAGAGAGCCAACTATTTTTAAATTTTAATTCCTCCTTAGAAAATAGAAAGATACAGGTTGTTGATTCCGAAACAGGGCAGACTGTTTTTGATGATACTATAACAGGTACTTCTTTCTCTATCTTTTTGGAAAGGGATTCTGATAGTTTTGACATTTATATTGGAAGGTAAAATTGATTTTAATTAGAAACTCAAAATAATACGAGATGAAAGAAATATTTAAATTAATATTGTTATTAGTTATACTTAGTGGATGTATTGAGAATGACGAAGAAATCATTTTGAATAATAGCGATTTAGAGGATGTATCTGAGTATAAAAGAGCCGAAGACTTGATATGTCAATTCAGTGAGAGAATAGATAAGGAGAAAGGTGGTACGAGAAGTAGTACTTCACAAATTATATTATCTTTAGCCGGTAAGAAATCTGTTGTTATACCGAAAATAGCTACAAGAACTGGTGAGATAAGTACGGATAGTGTGAATATGTTCATATTTGATACAGAAAAGGATGGACGATTTGGATTTGCAATAGCCACCGGAAAAGCTGAAGTAGGAAGAGTTTATGCTTATGTGGAAAATGGAATCTTGTCAGATACTATAGAAAATGAAGGTATGGCTTATCTCGTTAGTCAGATTCCGGATATTATAAAACAGGATCAGTTGAATCCGAATTTAACAAGAAGCGGTGAACAAAGAACGACACATGTTTCTATACCATTGGTAAAGACTGAATGGAATCAACATTATCCTTATAATGCACAAATGCCGACAAACGGAAAGTGCTCTATAAGTTATTATTATGCGGGTTGTATTCCTATTGCAGTTGCTCAGGCGATTACTTATTATAGAAAATGCCCGGTTGCTTATGATTGGGATGCATTTACTGTAAATACTGGGATATACGATACTAATCTAATAGCTCCTGTATCTCAATTTGTAAAAAAGGTGGCGGATGGTATTAAGGTCGGTTATAAATGTGATGGAACAGGAGCAAAAAATTTAGGTTCAACCAATGACTTCTTGAAAGGATGGGGATATAACGTTGAAAGGCATAAAACGAATGACGTTGATAAGAATTTATTGTATAAGTGTCTTATAACTAAGAATGTTGTTATCTTTGGGGGAAAGAAGAAAAAGAGTACAGGACATGTTTGGCTAGTTGATGGTGGAGTTTTTGAATATTCTGGAAATATGATGATTGGCTGCACGAATATACAGGTAAAGGCAATTCATTGTAATTTTGGATGGAATAGAGCTAATAATGGCTGGTATGCTATTAAGGATGGGGCTTATAATAGACCCGCTAATAGCGCTTCTCAAGATGGCAATAATCCAACTAATGATAAAAATTCACCGAATGGTAATTTTTATACTGAAAATGATTACATCTATTTTCATGAAGCGATGGGAACTGAAATTTTGTGGTAAAATATAAACTTATAATTATGAAAAAGGTATTCTTTTTGTATTGCATTTCTTTATTATGTATTTATGGATGCAATGATGATTCTGATAAATATTCTTCTAATTTTCTGAAGAGTAGGGAAGTGACTCTGAATGCGGAAGGAGGAGATATTACTGTAGAAGGAAGAGAGAAGTTTATACTTGTACAGACAGAAGAGATTCTAAATCAGGATACTATTTTCAGTATAGGCGAGATTAATGGCGTTGAATATCAGGGAGGATGGTATCAATTAGAGGTTAATGGAAAAGAAATGACTCTCAACTGTGACAGAAATTTAACGGGAAATAAGCGGAAAGTTGTTTTGCATTTCCAAGGGACCGGTAATTCATTTGATGTTTTTTCTCTGACACAATTAGAATAATAAGATTTCGCCTTTTAAGGATAGCCGTTTCTCAAACTGGCAGTTCTCTGTTTATATTCCTTTGTCGAAATCTGCGTTTGGAAAATAACCTAAACAATGGGCTGTCTTGTCTTCTTCTTATCCGTTTCTTTGGTCTGCGAAGCCAGTTCGTAACACGGTTTTATGCAGTCCGTGCCCAATCGGTCCCAAAGGAGAAGAATTAATTTCTGACAGGCTCTATATTTAACTATAAAGATGGGATGGAATGATTGCCATGCATGATTCCTATCCCATCTTTTATTTGAGGGAGAATTACTGCTTTCTCATAGCTAGTGCCTTATTCTCTGCAGCTTCCATAATTTCACGTTCTCCAGGACCCTTGTCGTTGATTCCGCAAAGGTGGAGTATACCGTGAATAATTGTCCGGTGGAGTTCTTCTTCATAAGGAGTGTTGAACTGTTCCGAGTTAGTCTTCACTGTTTCCAGGCTAATGAATAAATCACCTGAAAGACGATTGCCTCGCAATAGTCAAAAGTGATGATATCTGTATAGTAATCGTGTTGAAGATATTGGCGGTTCACTTCCAATATTTTTTCGTCCGAACAGAAAATATAGGCGATTTCACCGATTCTTTTTTCATAAGTGGCGGCTACGGCTTTGATCCATTCGGTAGTCTCACGTTTTTTGATATCGGGCATTTTGATACCCTCTGTCTGATAAGTTATAGCCATATTATTTGATTTTTAATAATGATCGGAATACGCAGTTTTCGGGAGAGTTACCATGCTTCCGATGTACTTTAAAAAAAGTATTTCTTTTTTTAAAAGACAAAGATAAGAATTTTAATTGAGGATAAGCGCAAATTGCAGTAATAAGGCTGATGAATAGCGGTTTAAACTATACTGTTCCGTTACTTCCTTGGTTGGTAGTGGTTAGGATCGTTTTCAAAGAACTGATTTCTATGATTTTCAGACACTATTTGTTTGCCAATATAACCGAAGCTCCGAAAAGCAGAAGTGATATAGAGGAAAATCGTGAAATGTCAAATTAGACAGGTTGTCCGGTCAGAGTATTATTGCACAAGAAGAATACTATCTTTTGAGACCGTAACTATTTTGTTTTTTATATATTTGCAAATGACAATTATCCAGGTCGGATATTACTATTACATACAATACTATGACAGAGTTCAGATACAGTATTTGCGAACCACTTAATCCGAAAGTGATAGAAAAAGGAATGATAGCCCCTGACTCCGTTATCGGGTTGTTCAATGATTTTCAGTGGGACTATTATTTAAAGCAGATAGAAGTCGCTGAAACGAGGAAAATGGACATTTATTTTTCTCCCTCGCTGGAAGTGGAGAATAAAGCGAATAAAAACGGGCTTACGATCTCTGCTGTCGGCGATCCGGAAGATCCTGAGTTTTATATTTTTTACAAACGTCCCATAAGCGTGGTGAAGAAGCAGTTTTTTCGTAAACCGCAAACGGTCGTGGAGGATTATGTCAGTGAGATCACTGGTCAAACGAAAGAGGATGTTATTGAATGTCTGAATGCCTTATCAAAAACGATCAGGAATTCCTAAGGAGAAAAATTGCATAAAGAGTAGTACCCCGAGGATAAATGAGATAGAAAGCCTTTTAGATAAGCAAAATACGGAAGCTAAGAGCAACTTTTGGAAGATTGTTACTTAACAGTACTGATCAAGTCGTTTTTGTAGCACCCGAAGATAAAATATAAATCGTTTAAAAAGAATAACCGAATCAATGAAAATAGTAATAAAGGAAAAAGTAATACCGTATATTTTGATTTCCCTGTTCAGTTCCATCGGACTTTCAGCGTACGGTTACAAGGCAGAGGGACAAGGCGGTAGCAAAGCGGTCGTTTGGTCGATATCCAAAATTGATACGATGCAAAAGAATGTACAACGTAACGATGAGCGGAATCCTAATATACAAAACATCGAATATCTCAAAAAAATGTTTCGGCAAAAAGCTGTCGATGAAATATCCGAAAATATAGTTTATCCGTTGAAGAGAACATCCCCTATACCGAGTGTTGAGAATGCAGAGGAATTGAAAGAAAGATTCGATTCAATCTTCGATGAAGACTTAATCCGTATTATTACGAGTTCGGATATTGATCAATGGTCGGAAATGGGATGGAGAGGAATAATGCTGGACGATGGCATACTTTGGATGGATTACGACGGAAAAATTACAGCTGTGAATTATCAAAGCAAATACGAGAAAAAGCTTGCCAAGAAGCTTACCTCCAAAGTAAAAGGTGACCTATCCTCGGATTTGCGACATAACTTCAAAGGGGAAGTATATAAATTTAAGACAAAAAATTATTTTATAAGGATAGATGAACTGAAAAACGGCATGTACCGGTATGCCTGTTGGAAAAAAGAGAACCCAGAATCGACCAAGCCGGATTTAGTCTTGGAAAATGGAAAAATAGAATTTAGTGGAAGTGGAGGAAATCACGTGATTACATTTAAAAATAATATCTATGAATACAAGGTGTTCCATAATAAAATAGCCGCGTCGGGGATCGCGGACATCACTCTTGTTGTAGAGAAAAATGGCAAAGAAATACTCTCGGAAGATGGGAAATTGGAAGGTGACACCACCCAAACTGATTAGCGGTACGAAGATCTTATGTTTAGTTCTAAGCTCACATATAATTTGAATCACACCATTTCCAAATCATTGGTCTGATGGTGAAAACTTACGAGGTATGCAAAGTACGGAATATTAATGCTGTCTGACTTTTGTCAAATCGCTATCGACAACTTGTTATTTTTCAATTACTGTTTATCAATCAGATAAATACTGGAAAGTATATGGGATATCAACATCCTTTGTACGCAAGGGAAGAGCTACCAGGCTCGAAGGCAATTTCGGTACGCAAAAACAGCATTACTCGCTATCAAAAATCAAGGCACGGAACAGGAAAATAGAAATCCTGTGGATTTTCTTTGGAATACATACGGCAAACGCCATATTAATGATTGACAAAATCAAAAACAGGCAGAGGGAAACCGCATAGTATGATTATAAAGAATCTATTAGAAGAAGTTGTCAGGCTTCTTCCGGAACATCATGCCCAAACGGATAAGATTTTAGGTCAGAGAGAGAAACTATAATAAAAATGGCATATGAGATGATATTAGCAAGTCATCTTCATATGCATCTTACTTTTAAAGACATTTACTGAATATCTTGTAGTATGGGTGTTTGTGGCAGGCCCAGAAAGCCCGTTCTTTAAGGTGTCAGGCTTACTGGCTTCTGACTTCATCTGGCAAACTCGCTAGAGATTGTGAACACATCGGACAGAAACACCGGACTTCCTGTTACCGTTAGCGTCTACGAAGACGTCATTTTTAAGGATGTAAAGACCATAGGCTGAATTACCGTTGAGGTCACTACTCCAGTAGTAGCTGCCTGTACCATTGGTATAAGCGGTAGCAGTAGTACCACTGCCTTTGTCGCCATCTCGATAGCCTGCAGCAGGCAAAAATAGACCGGTCGAGCTATTCATAAACCACATACCTTGGATACCGTTATACTTTACCAATTGCTTGTTGCTACAGCGGGAGAGACTTATGAATTCACTTCTTGTTGGAGTACGCCAACCACTACCGTATATACTTTCGTCAAGACGTGTACAAGGATCAACAGCACCATAGCCTGTATACCCAGATGATACATATACATTCTTCCATATATAATAATAACCGTAATCGGTAGTAGAAGAAGCCCATGTCAGATTATAGTTGCTTTGGGAATTGAGATTACCTTCAGCCCATCGGAGTTTTGATAAGATGGTTTTGTCATTTTCTGTACACCCATTTTGCGTAAGATTAATGTTACTTGCGGGTACATTAATTCCAGGACCCTTTTTAAACTGTATTTTTAGTGTATAGCTTTTCCCTTCCTTCAACTGTACACTTTGGGTGGACGTGATTTCGGTGTTGTTGTTCACAGTCCGTCCGCCTACCGTCAGTGTATTGAAATGCACTGTAATCGTTCTGGCCCCTGCAAATGGAACCATGCGTATGGTTGTATTCAGGGTCGTGTTCGGACTGAATGCCGCCGTATTATTCGTGTTGGCGGCTACCACATTGGTCGAAGGACCGATCTTCCATGATGTGGAGTTTCCCCCTTGCTTTACATATACACCCGTGCAATTGGTGATCGTATTGCTTGGAAATCCGGTAGGACTGATGGTAATTGTCAATTTACATAGCTTCTGGCTGAAGCTCACCGGAAGAAGATTGTGGCTCAGGCTATTTACATTTGTTATATCTCCGGAATCGAAGGTCATGAAGTCCTTGGTCATGTCAGGGATAGACACTGTACTGCTGTTGTAAGTATATGATGCGGGTATAGTTCCCAAGTCGGCAGTGGTATTAAAGGAGTAGCCACCACACGTATCGTTCCGGAGCGTGTCAGCAATTTCCCTTGTTTGAGTACAGGAGTGCCCGTACCATTGGAGGCGTAATCGGCAGCCGACTGGAAGACATAGTTATTTCCGGACTTCCGGAAAACAATCAGCCGGAAATAGACTCCCACAGGCACTGTTGCACGTACTTACACGGGGCAGGGTATCTTCCGTCAGTTCCATCGAGGCTATCCGGGGACCTTCGTAGTCCGGTTGCTCTCCTGTGCGTGTAGGGGAGAAAGCTTTTACTCCCACCCATTCGGCGATCAGGGGAGAGTGGCTACGGGTCGAAGCGTCGTTAAAAGAGGAAGAATGATAGTCGTTGTCACCCGTCAGACTGATATGGATGGGAATTAGCTCGTCGGCAGTATCCCCGCTGTCAGCCGACAGGGGAGTCATTCTGTCATCTTCGGCACATCCTGCTATCGAAAGGCAAAAACACAAGCCATAAGGCTTTACCGAGACACTCTCGCATAATAAAAGTTCTATTCATATACTATGATATTAAAGTGAATAATCGTATCAAAGATGCATTGCGGACCTATACATCTTCGTATAAGTCCGGAAAGGCTGTTTGATACCACTTTTATTATGCGTAAGTTTGTGTATTACAATCAGATATAACGGTCTTGAATACACAATTGTGTTCAAAAAACGTACGTTTTTTGAAACACAATTTTTACTCTCCGCACTAAATGCAAGGAGGATAGATAAATGACTGATAATTAAAACGATGTAGAAAAATTTGCACAGATGGAAAAAGCGACCTATCTTTGTTGCATCAGACGTACGTCTTTTGAAACACCATTTGAAAAACTAAATCTGTATTTTATAAATCTAATTTCCAATTTATCTCCACTACATTACAGAACTTATCTACAGCACGAAACAAACTGGCATCGGTCAAATATTCATTCAATGCCAGATTCTTTGCTATAGACAAAACGCTTTCTGTCCATAACAAAGAATCTTGTTTCTTATTTCGTTCAACATGTATGGAAGTGCCAAGTTATCAGCACTTTTATAATCTTGTTATCATGCCTTTTATAATTGCATGTGACACAACATTGTCCTCATGCTAATGAATCAAGTTTGTTTAATAGGTTAGTTTAAAAGTGAATATTATTGTTTGGTACCTTTTACACAACGGACAGAATAACCATTAATTTGGAGAGCATTCCAAGCACCAGTATCAGTGACCACTATATATGTTGTTCCAAAATCCAGAGCATAACAAGTATTTTTACGGTTCCCTAGTGTTGAAGTTAGATAAACACCACTAGTTCCTGATCCCGTTCCCTCTAAGCCCGGTCCAGTTTCCGGTCGCATTCCTGCTGCTTTTAAAAATAGCCCTAAACGGTTATTCATAAACCACATACCTCCGTTATAAACTCTATCTGTACATCGTACCAGTTTTTCCAGTTCATTTTTAGTTGGTGTTCGCCAGCTTGTACCATAATATGCAGTGTTTAGTTTAGAACATGGATCTCCGGTGCTTCCATCATAAAGTTTATTGAAGGAATAAAAATGTCCGCCTTCTGTTTGCGAAGATGCCCACACGTAATTAACATTTCCTGTACTCTTCAAATTTCCTGTAGCCCATCTCAGCTTTGCCAAATCATTCTTATCACTCGCCGTACATCCGTTTTGTGTCAGGTTAATGTTACTTGCCGCCAATTGTATCCCCAACTCAAACTTCAGTGTAATGGTATAACTCTTTCCCGGCAGCAACTGTACATTCTGGCTTGAGGTGATATTCCGGTTATTCGCATTGAAATAATTACTAAGTTTCAACGTACCGATATGCACCGTGATTGCCCGGGAACCCGAAAAAGGAACTAACCGTACAGTGGCAGTCGAATTATTGGCTATATTGAATGTAGGTGTATTTCCGGTATTGGCACTTACATTATTTGTAGAGGGACCTATCGTCCAGGCAGACGTATTGCCGCCCTGAGAAACATATACCCCCGTACAGTTGGTAAACGTGTTGCTCCCAAACTGCGACAAGGATAGTTTAACCGTCAGCTTGCAGAGTTTTTGCGTGAAACTAACCGACAGGTTGTGGCTGATTGTACTCACATTCGCTATGTCCCCCGAGTCATAGACCATAAAGTCACTGTT
>ENA-OQIG01000648-OQIG01000648.1-human-gut-metagenome-genome-assembly--contig:-NODE-648-length-18831-cov-3.973482_pt1 | contig 18831 bp, 25 predicted proteins | sample MGYA00242576_ERZ504741 | MGnify/ENA primary metagenome ERZ504741 (study PRJEB26092, sample SAMD00036436) | human gut metagenome | host: Homo sapiens | study: EMG produced TPA metagenomics assembly of... | reverse complement strand
TAATAATAATAATTTCACATGTGTTTTTACTATTTTTAGTAATAATAAACTGTGTTATTATGAAAGAGGTGATATTTTGGAGTTCATGAAATATAACTTTATGGGTAATAAAGCAGATGAAAATGTTCCTGATCAGACTTAAGCAACACCACAGGATCGAGTTTGATGATGTTAAAACTGAAACTGCGGAGTCTGATACTCAGGATAATTCTCCTTCTGTTTACTCTGACGACACTTCAACTGATACTGAACAAAGTAGTCATAATGGCTCTGTTATAAATGAACAAGGCGAACATAATGGTCCTATTGTAAGTGATATAGATGGCTTATATACGTATGGCCAGCTAGCCAAATTGTTAAATAAACCAGAGAATAATCTGCGATACTTAATCAATACTTTCCGCGATTATATTCATCCTGTTGCCGTTACAACTTCCGCAAATGCTAAACGTGCAAATTTCAAATATTCAGAATCTGATTATGCTACCCTTAAGCAAATTCTTGCTTATAAAGAAAAGGGAATTCAGAATGCTGAAATCATGAAGCTTTTAGAAAACGGGCCGGCTGATGATAACAACGATAATGAGGATGATCAGATTGATATTATAGGAAAGCGAATCCTGGCTTTATATAAGAATAAACTTTCAGAACGTGATCAACAAATTATTAATGAATTTAATTTGGTTAATGCCAGAAATCAAAAAGCTATAGAAAATCTGCTCCAAAAAGTTAGCGATGTTTATTTAGAGCAAAGGGAGTTTTATGAATCTGCACTCTCCGAGACAAAAAAACAGAATGAGATTTTAAAAGGACAAAATGACAAGCTGCAAAAACAGTTAACTGATGCACAAAATATTATATCGTCTTCAAAAGAAGCATATGAACTCAACAACCAAGTTATCAGCGATGCTCAAGAAATCATATTGAAACAATCCGAATATATCGAAAAATTAAAGGATGAGCTTTCACATGATGGTGAACAAACTTCAGAAAAGAAAGGGTTTTTTTCAAGATTATTTGGACTTTAATTTGATACCATCTTACAAATTTATATCCTATACCTAGAAAAGCAATCATACTTAATGATTGCTTTTTCTTTTATTTACTTGATTACCCCACTCTCCTACTCTCATCTTAATTTTCTATTATTCTTTAATTCCAGTTCGAATCTCTTTAAATTACACAGATATATGTTTGCTATTTATTCAGCAATCAGGCCTTTTGCTATGATAATAATAATTTATTTTTACCTTTTTGTATGTATAGAATATTTATTATTACTAAATATGATAATAATGTTATTACTATATTTGATAATGATAAATATATTTATCATTCATTTTCATTTTAATATAGTAGTGATGATGTTATTATTACTATATTGTTTCTTGAATTGTATTCTTATTATCAAAATTGATAATTCATTTACTATATTTTTCTATGGCGGTTTTCTTCTCATATTTATTATTATCATTTTTATGAATTGATTTATTTTAAATATGATAAATTTCTATTTATCGATCATGAGATACTTCATTCAGGAAGTACATCTTCGAACTTGTTTAATTAGTAAAATTCTCTTTGTGAATTCATCAAATTTATTTTTATGTTTTATCAGCAGCGGGAGAGTAGTAACGCCATCAAAGCGCAATCATTATGCCATTATCACGCAATTATTATGCCATTTACCAAAATCAAGGTTATAGCGCGCCATTTATATGCCATCATCGCGACATTATATCGCCATTTCAGTGCAACTATAGTGCCACTAATACGCAATTCTTGCGCCATTTATTTAGATCAATCCTATTTCAAGAAGATAATAATATTGACATTTCCGTAAATACACAGTATTATAATGGTAACGTCATTATTATTTTTGATAATAATAAATTGGCTTAGTAGTTCTACAGCATCGAAAACATAAGATATAATAATAAAATTGATGTTAATTAAAAAGAAAGGGAAAGCTGCCATCTATGTAATAAAAAGAGAGGGTGAGCAGTAGGAAAAAGAATGGACCAGAAATTATATTTGAGTGTTGACTGCGGATTTGATAAATTTAAGTGCTGTATCGGCGACTATTTACTCGCCTTTTCATCTAAAATGATTGATGTCACCAATTCTATTAATGCTTTATCAGTAGCAGATGGCGACAACACCTACATAGAATACAAGGGATCTGTATACATGTTCGGTGACAGTATCGATCAAATCATCAGTATGAAATCCAATTTAAAAATGTATGCTGAAGAACTTGATAGTAACCGAAACAAACAACGTTTTAAAGACAGAACTTTCCATGTTAGTTTACTCGCAGCAATCGGATACTCGATAGTAGCATATGATACCGTCTATAATCCTGAAAAAGATGTTGACAAACATCTTTTTAGAAACCTCAGTAACTTGCAGTATTTTATCGGTATTGGTTTGCCTTATGGCAGCATGAATGAATGGCCACAGATCAAGGAATTTTTGAAGCAGCGCCATCATTTCAAAATCCGCCGTGGTAGCAAATCCTGTACTTTTGATTTTGACCTGGATCTTTCAAACGCGAATTTCTTATGTAACGCACAGGTAATCACAGCTTTTCTTTTCCAAGGTGCATCATCAGACGGTAATTTAACTATTGATAAGAAGGCCTTACCGTGTATCATGATGGATGCTGGATATAAAACAGTTGGATTATTTGAACTGGCAAAGAATCTGTCGATCAATCCAGAAACCGCGTTCAGTGATACAGATCATGCAATGTACAACATTGATAAGTATGTTGAAGAGAAGGTAAAAGATGCTGGAAGAGAGGACTTTAGTTATCTTCAGGTACAGTATCATGCCAGAGGCGAAGGTAATCCAGCAGTTCGTAAGACACAACCGTGATCAATGTAAAGGATATCTACGAAAAAGTTTTGGCAGAAGAAGCTATCAAACTGTGTAGCCTATTAGAAGGAAAATATTCATTGGATGACGTTGAAAATATGTTCATAACCGGCGGCACCGGAATCGCATATTATCCTCACATAAAAAAATACATGGCTGAACATCATGGACTTACAAAAGTGGTTTTAACAAATCGTGCTGATGATGGATCCGAAATTTCTCCAATGTACGCTATTGTAATCGGACTGCATAAACAGCTCAAAAACAGGTACAAATAATGGCTAGCTACATTCAAATCAACATCAATACAGCTAATGCGCCACATTTCGCTACGTGGTATCATAACCGCAGCGGTCAAGCAATGTCATTCTTGACCGCTGCCGTACTAAATTACGCAATCAAGCGGCAATTTCTCTTAATCGGCTACGCACCGAAAGACATTTCCCTTGAAGAGCTTCCAAAAGTATTTCAGATCCGCATTAAAGGCAATGAATCACTTGTCAAATGGGAAAACGATTTAAAAATGGCAAGCCTCAATAAACGCCGAACGATTGAGTATATATTGGAACAATCCATCAGTACAGATACGCCCATCCGTTATACACAAGCAGAAATGGATATGAAAATAGCCGAGCTTACTTTCGGATCAACAGCCCGAGAAGAGAAGAGTAGTGTGGCACTTTCATATGTACCGGTGGTAAACGAAAATCCTACTGATAATAGTTCCAATGAAGCGATAACGAAATCAACATCTTCCATGAAACAGGATACCTCAAAAGTTGTTTCTGAAAATAAGGATACCGAAACCGCTTCAAGTAGAACTACCGAGGAAAATAATTCCGATAATATATTCATGAACAGTGCATTTGCTGGCCTAGAATAAAAAGGATGATGACCATGCATATAACAAAAGAAAAAACGAGATGCAATTGTCAAACTGCACCGTCAGGGCGAGTCGATCGAACTTCTGACCGCCATTAGCGGTCTCAACCGAACCACCATTACATCCATTATCAAAAAAGATGATAGTGAAAAGCTTTTTCGCGAATTCAATATGGTAAGTGAAAAATTATCGTTTGAGCGTTGATAAGTATTTCTGATCAGGTAAGAATTTACAAAGCTCATCTGATGTGATAAAATACCTATTACAAAACCCGCTTTCCGGCATAACATAATCAATCTGCAGAATTGCTGCAGCCGATTATGTTATGCTTTTTTGTGCCCAAAATTTGAATTTGTGAAAGGATTTTAAGATGATAAAAATGAAATCAGTTCCCATTATTTTCCTCATATTCATGTTCATCATATTGACGATCCCAGCATATGCCGCTGACACCAAAAAGATCACCAGCGTAAACATCCAGAGAATTTATAAAGCAAAGGAGGGCGAAATCAATCCAGATCAAGTATCTTTTAAGCCCGGCCGTTCCGAGTATACCATCACTTATCAGGGAATGTATGATGCCAGCGATTTACCAATCGGTTCTTATATGGACTATAAGATTACCCTTAATGCTAAAAAAGGGTATGATTTCGAATGGTTAAAAGAGCGAAATTGTCTTTCAGATTCCGGGACAATACAGGGACTCTCTATATCTGAAGATTACTCATCCTGCAGTTTTACCCTTCATGCCTATCCGCTTCCAATGGTTTTAAATCAGCCACAGCAACTCCGCTGGAAAGGGACGGACGCAGAATGGGATCCTGTTGAGCATGCCGACTCATATCATGTGACTATATACACCATCGAAAAGGACGGCCGTCTTACCCAACGTGGAAAAGAACTTACATGCAGCACAACCTCTATCAACACCAGAGAAATTCTATATTCAAAACCAGGAGATTATATTTTTAAAGTCGAAGCTGCCAGCGACCAAACGTACCTGTATACCAGTAAAAAAGCAGAGCTGGCTTATAATCATTCAAAATATCTATCTTCTGAAGATATCGGCTATTATACAGGATACTGGCAGAAGAAAAATGGTTCGCAACTCTATAAACTTGCTTCCACCGAACGCGCTGAATATGATAGCGAATACCTTATAAGTGGCCGATACCTCATAAACGGAGACTATTACACTTTTAACGAAAGCGGCGAGCTGCTGACTGGATGGCAATCATTCAATGAACAATGGACATATCACGATGAAAACAGCGGAAGAGCAGTTCGCGGGTGGTATTCAAAAGCAGGCAAAAAATACTTCTTTGATCCCACGTCATCCATTATGACCACCGGCTGGCGGACGATCGATCATCAAAGATATTATTTCGATCAGTCTGGAGCCATGGTCACGGCTGGCAAAAAATTCACGGAAAGATATATCTGTTCCATAAAAACGGATCTCTAAACCTTAACACGGTAGTGATCCAAGGGAAAACCTATAGTTTTCAATCCGATGGCAGTCTCATTCAGTAACCAGTAACATATTTTCAATGAAAAGGCAGGAATGCATTTATGCTCAGTTTGATTTTAAAAATACTACGCGATAAAGTAGGAGAGTTGTACAATTCCATCAATCGAAAGATGCAGCCCTTACCATTTGGGGATGATCAGGACTATATCCTTGATTCCGACACCGTAACTGTATCCGATTTCTGGAAGGATTTTAAAAAGTATAGCCCAGAGCCTGCTCGTGATCGGTTGTATTTTATTGTATTTTTACTTCTACAACATAATAATAAATTTTATTTATTATTATCATGTCCATTTCTAATCTTTCCAATCACTGCTTAAGAAATCATTTATTATCGCTCGTAATGGCACTTTTCTGGCTATTTGTGCCTCCGATTATCTGGATGTATTCTACCAGATACGTTTTTTGGAACTACCATCTGTATAAATATGGTAGTCTCATCCTCCTAGCATTGAATGATCTAATAATCATCCAGAAGTTCATAATGAGCAGCTTTTATCCGTCCTTGATCCATTTTCTCTCAATTATTCCGGTGGGAGAGTACATTGGTAAGGACATGATCATGCAGCTGGGCGTTTTCTTATTTGCCGGACTTCCGCCTCTGATCCCCATCTATATCGGATGCAAGTTATATGGCACATTCTCTTCGGACCTAGTCCTGGATGAAATCGATCGCTTTAAACTCGATCAGTACATAGATTTCCGGAAATCCAAAGAATTTGCTTATGATTTTAAAGCAGTCCGCTATCTTTCAACGGGATCCCAGTTTGTTGTAAAAGAGTTGGACCGATTTTTGCATATGTACTGTGACGGTACAACCGGCACCGCAAAAACATCCAGTGTGCTCACGGTTGCCATTGCGGACGACCTTGATCAGAAAGTATATAACGAGGATTATCAGAAAAAAGCCTGCTACAAAGCCCTGAAAGAGGGGAAATTACGGATTTGCGCCCCATTCAATGGAACTGATTTTTCCATCAATTACTTTGAGCCGATACTTTTAGAAAATCCAAACGCAGACAAACAGATTGAAAAAGAAAATGCCAGCAGAAGAGAGTTGTACCGGCATCTCAAGTTTGACTCTCAATCCGCTGGCATCACCGTGGTTGCGCCCAATGCGGCATGGCGGATCAGTGCTACCATATGGCCAAAAACCGCAAACTGAAGATCCATAGGATTGACCCGATTTTAAAAGACAGAAAACACAAAGAAGGTTTCACCGGCTTCAATCCTTTTAAAATCGATCCCGCACTGACCGGAAAGGAGCTGGCAACCACCATCACGGCCCAGGCCTCCAATTTCGCTACCGTAGTCCAGTCCATTTATGACCAGTCAGGCGTATCCGATCCTTATTTTTCGAGTCTCAACGAAACAGTAACTGTCAGCATAGCAGAACTATTAATGCTGACTTACCATCTGGTGCACCCCGGACAGGTTCCCAAAGCATCCGATGTGCAGAACCTGATCAACGACTGTAGTCGCTGCCGCCCATATCTGGATGCACTTATTAAGCACTATTCCGTTCACAGCGTCAGAGACAGCGGAAATGACCGCACAGAACAGGTTGCTGAAGTTGTGGATGTAGGGCAGTGGCAGCAGGTATACACCACTATCAACAATGACCTTCTGGGCGAAAATAAAGCAAATATGTACGATCGCTGCAATGGTCTGCGAAACCTGATCAACAATTTCCTAAATGATCCTCTGGTCCGCGATGTTTTTGAAGCAGAAGAGACCGTTGATATTGATAAAGCCCTGGAGTACGGTGAGATCATCATATTAAATTATGCCCTTGAGCGAGGCGATTCTGTGGCAACCGGTTTTGGCCTGTTTTTCCTGCTTTCCTATGAAACGGCCGTCCTCAGGCGTCCTGGATCAGAAAATGACCGTATCAAAAATTTTATTTACATCGATGAGCTTCCTGTGCTCCTGCATCCGAAACTGCAAAGTTTCTTCACACTGTTCCGCCAGTACCGGGTTGCTGTCATCTGTGCCATCCAGACACTGGATCAGGTAAAGAAGATACAGCTTGACAGCATCATGCTCGGTAACTGCGCACACCAGATCATATTTGGACGCGTAAGCACCACGGAAATGGATATCTTTTCCAAAATGGCTGGCGAGACCCTGGAACACGTCACACAGGAAACTGTTACGGAAACAGCAATCACCGCAGAGCTACCGGCTTACTCATATTCCAGGCGCTCTACACCTACCTTATCCGAACGTTTTTCTGGCACGGTATTCCGGTATTTGGGCTTTCAGGAAGTTATATTCTTTTCCGTAAACAATTCTTCACCCATTTATCCCTTTAGGGGAAAAGTGAATTTTCTGCCCAAACCGAGAGAGAAGAGCGCCCCAAGACTAAAGATCGAATGGGAGCCATTCATGCCAGGACCGTTGCATCCATCCGTTTTTGAAAAACGATTCAGCGTTGCCCACATATCATCAAACGGGTATTTTTCTTCAGGCAAACCAGGAAATTATTTCCTCGCAGGAAATAAAAAATCCATTCCAGAACCCCAGGTCCAGACGGATCTGACCACAGAAACAACTGAAGCTGTCTCAGATGCAGAAGATCAAACGCCAGTAGAGCCGACCCATATCATAACCCCCACGGAACACACCGATGGCATCTTCTTCGGTGAATGAAAATGAAAGGAACGCGAATACCACCGCATATACCATGTCCTATTCCCCATTTCGATTTGATAGCACCACAACCATTAAATCCATTCAGGTCCCTAGATCATCAGGAGCATGGCAATCCATCACAAAAAATGAATTGTCTGATCTGGAACTGCTCATCCTATCCATAGTCTATGAGCTGCAGTATTGTACCGCATCTCAGGTAAGAGATTTTCTATTGTTTTGTGGGTGTGAAAACAGATTCAAGCGTTTTTCCGACGGAAACGGTAATCCCTATCGAAACCCCATCCAGCTCTGATACGCAAAGGATTGTTGATCCCACTTTCCATATTTCGCGGCGGAACAGCAAGCGGACCGTCTATCCTGCAGTTAAGCTCATTTACAAATAAATTAATGGAATTATTATTCCCGCATCCCAGAATTTTTGATCATTTTCCAAACCGTACTGCAAATGATCCATCCACAATTTTAACAGTTCTGGTCCGCAATAGCGCCTGCATCAATATTCTGAGAAGCAATCACCAGATATTCCTTGCGCAGGCCATTGAGAATGCCCCATCTATTCCCCATATCTGCCTTAAGACGCGTTTGCAGGGCAGATCTTAGTATTTCCCTACCGTTCAAATAAAAAGGCATTAAAAGCGGAACTGGATCGTCAAAATGCCACTTCCTATCAGACATGCATAGTGATCGCCGAAACTTTAGATGATGCAAGGAAATTGAACCACTTTCTGGACACCAGCCATTTTAAAACACCTTTACTCTTTAGCACCGATGCTTCGCTGAAGAACCCAGAAATTCCACTTCTTAAACACTTATACCAATTCACGAATGGGCATATGGAGTGCCTGGCACTTTCTGATACCTAAGAAAGATCGAAGCTTAAATCAGTAACCGTTTCAATACCACAGGAGGACAAAAATTACGATGTATTTGATATGTTTCTTACTTTTCTTGTTTCTTGCAACGCTTCTTTTCTGCATTGTACAGAACAAATCCCCATATGACCAGGCTATTGATGATTTAGCACAGGAAACCGTTCTAACGCAGTATTGTACCCATCGCAATACTAAATATCGCTGATTCCTTCTGTTTTCGTCCATGCACGGCAATGTGGTGATAGACGATGAAGGCCTGGTGTTCTTCACAGTGTTTAATGCCTCTTTTTTGTATTGATGCAACTCGCAAATAATGATAGAATTGGTGAAGCAGGATCATGCCTGACAAATGGCCCACCACTGCGTGTATCATTCGGAGCATGATCTTTTCTGGAATACTGGCCTTAAGAAGGATATGAATATGAAAATGACCTTAAGAAGTCCCAGAGCCGGCGTTGTGGTAGAGCGGTTCGGGGACAAAAGAAAGTATCTATACAAAATTGTTGAGAACAACCCACTGTGCTTAATCAAACCCTGCACAACCTTACTTCCCCTGGCAGAAATAAGTGCTGATGCAAAGATCATCGGCCCGGACGGGCAGCCTGTCCCTGCAACCGGCGAATACTATATCACTGCAGAAACCATGGATCCGTACCATATCGTAACAGATTGGTTTTAGGAGCTGCAGGTAAAAGACATATAAGCCAATGGACTTTGTATGTCTTTTTTGTTTCTGATTGCCATAAGATTGATGCCTTTCTCTATGCAAACGTCATTGTTGCAGCGCGGTCTCCGCATAACTTGATGTGCTTCTGGGAACCATTACTCCATAAAGGAGGACTGCGAAGATGTCAATGATCAACAAAGAAATAAATGATTTTTCTGTTCAGGCTTATCAGAATGGTGAATTTAAAACCATAACCAAAAACGATATCATGAAAGAATGGAGTCTCTTTTTCTTCTATCCGGCAGACTTTACCTTTGTATGCCCTACGGAGCTGGAAGATCTTCAGAACAAATATCCAGAGTTTCTAAAAGCAGGATGCGAAGTTTATTCGGTCTCTACAGATTCTCATTTCGTACACAAAGCATGGCACGATCACTCTGAGCGAATTGGTAAGATCGCATACCCAATGCTGGCCGATCCCGCTCATGTATTATGTAAGGACTTTGGGGTATTGATTGAGCCGATGGAATGGCCGAGAGAGGAAGCTTCATCGTAAATCCAGAGGGAAAAATCGTTGTATACGAAATAAATGCGGGCAATGTTGGCCGTAATGCGGATGAACTGTTTCGCCGCCTTCAGGCATGCCAGTTCGTAGCAGAACATGGCGATCAAGTATGCCCGGCCAAATGGCAACCTGGTGCAGAAACCTTAAAACCAAGCCTTGATCTGGTAGGTATGCTCTGATGGAAAAGGAAAATTTCTATGATGTAGTAGTGATCGGCGGAGGGCCGGCCGGACTGACCGCCGCATTATATCTTGCACGTGCCCGCTATCGTGTCCTTATCCTTGAAAAAGAGAAATTCGGCGGCCAGGTCACCATCACTGATGAAGTGGTAAATTATCCAGGCATTGAGAAAACCAGCGGGAGAGCACTGACAGAAACCATGCGCAGACAGGCCGAGTTTTTTGGAGCTGAATTTCTATTAAGGGAAGTTACTGCGCTAAAAAAAGAAGAAACTGCATCCGGAGCAGAACTCTGGGAAAGCACTACAGACAAGGACAGCTTCCAAAGCTTTGGAATTCTGCTTGCAACAGGCGCCCATCCAAGAATGATCGGCTTTCCAGGTGAGGCAGAGTTCCGCGGTCATGGAGTAGCTTACTGTGCAACCTGTGACGGAGAATTCTTCTACGGGAAAGAAATCTTTGTAATCGGCGGAGGATTTGCAGCGGCAGAAGAGAGTGTATTCCTCACCAAATTCGCAAGCCATGTGACCATTTTGATCCGAGACGATGATTTTTCCTGCGCAAAAGCTGTTGCAGAAGCAGCCAAAAATCATCCTAAGATTACCGTCCTGACAAATACCGAAGTTATTTGTGTTGAGGGTGACCACATGCTGCGCAGGATCTGCTACAGAAATAGAAATACCGGAAAGGAAACTCTCTTTGATTCTGCAAATGACACGTTCGGAGTGTTTGTATTTGCAGGTTATGAGCCAAACACATCACTGGTAAAAGAACTGGTAAATCTGGATCCCCATGGATATGTGATAACCGATAAGAGCCGGCAGACCAGCTGCCAAGGAATTTATGCAGCCGGTGATGTGTGCCAGAAAAATCTGCGCCAGGTAGTAACGGCAGTGGGAGATGGTGCTACCGCCGCTACGGAGCTGGAAAAATATGCGGCTGCCATGCAGGAAGAACCGGTATCCATGCAAAACAGGCGGTTAAAAAAGGTGCCGCGCCAGATGTAAAATCCTCAAATAGTTTTTTCTCACAGGATATCATAAACCAGTTAAATACGGTATTTGCCAAAATGGAACGGAAATTGCAGCTTGAGCTGCATCTGGATTCCCGGCCCGTGAGCCAGGAATTAGAAAATTATATGACAGAACTGGCAAAATATACAGATAAGTTGACTGTGCACGAACGCGTCCCTTCTGCAGAGACCGGTGCTTCGCTTCCTTTTGTGGATGTATTAACCGAAAGCGGAGAGCAGACAGGGCTGGCTTTTCACGGCGTCCCTGGAGGGCATGAATTTACGTCCTTTATTCTGGGATTATATAATGCTGCAGGGCCTGGGCAGCCACTTGATCCTGTAATAAGAGAAAAAATACTGGCAATCCAGCATAACGTTCATCTGCAGGTCCTGGTATCACTTTCCTGTACCATGTGCCCGGATCTTGTGACGGCCGCACAGAGGATTGCTTCCCTAAACCCTCTCGTAACGGCTGAAGTATATGATATTGCCCATTTTCCAGATTTAAAAGAAAAATATCATGTTATGAGCGTTCCCTGTCTGATTATCAATCAGGATAAAACCTCATTTGGCAAAAAGAACATCCAACAGATATTGGAATTAATCTGACTGGTCTGCATCTCTTAACCTTCCCATGAGTGTTTAACTTGCAGTCCTTTCAAAGGCTTTCCCTTCGCCGAACAGGGTTTCAGCGCTGTTGACAAGCATTTGTGAAGCAGATATAATAAAACGGTACTCATTTTTTTCAAATATAATTCGCTATGTGAAAGGCATACGATCTCATCCGGGATTGATATGCCCTTTTTTATGCGAAAATGATGCCGACAGGCAATCATATGCGTCAGCAGGACTGACATACTCCGCTACATGGCGGTAAAAAGCAAACAAATATCATATTTACAGGAGGAGAAGAACATGAGCGATGCATGGAAAGGGGTAAGCAGGGCCAGAAAATGCCCCATTTGTCAGCATGAAGACTGGTGTGGCTATTGGACACCGGAAGATTACGGTGGTGAGCTCATCTGCTGCCAGCGTGATAAAGAAAAGTGCAATATGATCGGTTCCGATGGCCAGGAATATGTGTTCATCGGAAGCGCAAAAGGTTCCGGCAGTTCCATCTATGAAGAACGCACTCAGTACGAACTGCTCCGGAAAAAGAAAACCGGAATGAATTATTCGCATATTTCAAAACCACAAAAAAGGAAACTGAAACCGGTTGATCAGATTGTGCCCAAAAACAATGAAAACTGCAGCAGTATTTACACCTATATGCAAAATCTTCTGATCCTTGACCCGGCACACAAGGCTTATCTTCATAGCCAGGGTTGGACGGATGAACTGATTGAAAAGCATCATATTGTATCATTTCCAGAAGAGGACAGCCTGCGGGTAAAGTACCATAACCGATACCGCACCAGAAATATAACCAGAGCCAGGCTTGCAGATCTAATTCTACAGAAATTTGGATCAAATTCACTCGAAGGAATTCCCGGGGCGTATTTAAAAGGAGAGCAGTGGACCTTTGCCGGCCCAAGTGGACTGGTATTTCCGATGTATGACCTCGATGGGAACACCTTTCGTCTTCGGATCCGGAAAGATTTTTCTGACATTGATGCAACCGTGATCACTTCCGGCCAGGATCGTTTCTACTATGCCGAAGGTAAAAAATATTTCATCAGCATGAAGGGAGTTTACTTTGTAACCCCTGGAGGAGAGAAAGAATTTCTCCCGCAAAAAGGAAAATACAGAACCCTGGCTTCCTACTATCAGGATTCTCAGGCTGCAACACGTGGAATATTGGCCAACATCTATAAAAAGGGCTGCGCGGCTGCAAACCAATGCAGTTTTTACGGCCTTCCTTTTGCCAAATCATCCTCCCTTTGGTACATCACGGAGGGTGAGCCAAAAGGACTATTTGCATCCAACGCCTTATCGACTCCGGTGGTAACTCTTCCCGGGGTCAATTCCTATTCTCTTATTTTAGATGACGGTGTCCTTTCTCAAATGAAAGAACTGGGAATGAAAATGGTTGTTGTTGCATTTGATGCAGACAAGCTTCATAATGAGCGGGTTTTATCGTGCGAAAAATCACTGGCAGACGGACTAAAAACCGCTGGCATCCCAGTCGTAATTGCAAACTGGAAAGAAGAAAATGGAAAAGGTATTGATGATCTTCTGGCATCCGGGGGAGCACCTCAATACTGCATTTATTAAGAGAATTCAATGAAAGGTCCATCTCATTAGTGTTTTGCTAATAGGATGAACCTTTTCTCATCCATTCAATTCTTAATCTTCTTCAGGAATACCATATATGAGAGTAAGTTCCACCTCATCAGCTCCAGACCACTTGTTTACAGCAATGTGGTCTGCGAATGCTATTGCCATGTGCATTTGTTTCTGGTTTGCAGTGATATCAACGCCATACTTGCTCCTTAATGTTACTGTCATACCGCCACACGCATCCTGATCAATTTTAAGGCAGCATCCGGAAACAGCAGCAAATTCATTAAGAATCGGGAAAAGAGCCTCATTAAACCATTTTTTAAATTTCATGACCTTTTTCTCTTCTTTTTCCTCTTTTATTTTTTCAATAGCTTCCTTGGCAAATACCGCTTCCTCATAAGACAGCCCATCCACCGCATCATACAAATCATTCGATGTTTCATTACTATAGTCAAATTCCTGCATATTCTCTTACCTCCTTCTAACCAGTATACAACATTGTGCATATATGCACAATGTTGATTTATCCGTAAATCAGCTATGATTGTTCTTAGGAGGACTTTTCAATGGTTGATTACAGCCCGTTATGGGACACGATGCAGAAACGCAAAATTACACAGTATACTCTGTTGAAGGATAAGGTCCTTGACAATCATACGCTTGACCGGCTCAAAAAAGGCCAAAATATAACCTTGGTAACATTAGAACGCATATGCAAATATCTGTCCTGCACGCCCAACGATGTCGTATCATTTACAGATGATGCATGAAAAATCTGCCACTTTCTTTGGAAGTTTACGTTTACGCTGTAAATGTAACTTTTTTATTTCTAAACTTTGATGCAGACAACAAAGTAATTTTAGCGGGTATGTCTGTTATGGGCATATCCTCTTTTTGTTTTGCCAATCAGCCTCCTGCCTAAGCCGGCCAGATGTAGGTGAATGCAAATCGAATTGACACTCCCGAAGCAACCCATTATACTAAAAATATCGTTGAGCATCCTCCCCATATAACATCGCAGTTTGTATTGTCCGGCCTGCTCATCAAACATTCATTTTAAATGGAGACTCAGAAAACATGGCACTATATGCTCTGGGAGATATGCATCTGGCCTTTTCCGTAGACAAACCTATGGATAGATTCGGGAAAGTCTGGAAAAAGCATGAAGAAAAACTCGAAAAGAATTGCAGAAAACTGATTGGAAATGAAGATACATTTGTCATCACTGGAGATCATTGCTGGGGCAAAAATCTGTCCGAAGCAAAAACAGATCTTGCTTTTATCGCAGATCTTCCCGGAAATAAGATTTTGCTGCGGGGAAATCACGATATGTTTTGGGATGCCAAGAAAACTGCAGTTCTAAATCAAGAATATGAACCACAGCTGCATTTCCTGCAGAATAATCACTATCATTACCAGGATTATGCCCTTGTAGGAACAAAAGGATATACCTTTGAGGGACCATTCTACATCAATTCAAAAGGGCAGATTGTCGGATGGGATGAAGCCAATGAGAAACAGGCCAAAAAGCTGGTAGCGCGGGAAGCGGAACGATTGCGGATTTCTTTTGAAAGCGCCAGAGAGGCCGGCTTCCGTAAATATATTATGTTTCTCCACTATCCGCCAACAAATATCGTGGAAGAGGAGAGTATCTTCACGCGGATGGCCGAAGAGTACGGAGTGGAGCATGTTGTATATTCCCACTGCCACGGAGAGTCCCGTTACGGCGACAGTATCCACGGAGTTCACCATGGGATCCGGTATCACCTGGTTTCTGGAGACTACCTCAATTTTAAGCCTGAAAAGATCCTGGATTAGATCTTCCACTGGAACGGTAGAATAGCATTATTTATGGAATTTTTCTTTCTATATGCTATAATCGTTGCTCATCTCCATAAAAGTTTACGTTTACGGCATAAACGTAAACTTTTTGTTCTAAAATGCCTAAACAACTCCAAATCAAAAATATTTGCCGTACTTGTCTGCTGAATTATCACATGTGGGAATCAGTGACACGTGCACTTTAAATTCAACATATATCGTGAAATTCATTGTGTATTCGCCTAATTGCAAAGTAAAATTGATGCTGCATGATATAGCCTTGGGCAAAAATGTCCAGGGCTATTTTTATTTACATTTCTCGCAATAAAAAGTTTACGTTTTTCACTAAAAATAAACTTTCTATTGTTATGTGGCCTGTATGATGCTATAATACAATTAAAGTAAACGTAAATAATGTAAACGTAAACATTTATATCAATCAGGAGCATCCCATGGAAGAAATCAAAGAAAAATCTGCCAAAAAGCCGGTCAGCATGCGCTTGACCGCAACAGCATCGGAACGGCTGATGCACATCATTGATCTGTATAAAAATCTGGAAGACCCAAAAGGCGAGCAGCAGGAGAATGCTATTCTGCGCATTCTTGATATTGCAGAGTCCGACAATATCAGAGGGACACATCCTGAGTTAGAAGGCCCCTTACTGGCAGTTGAAGCACGATCTCTACATTAATTAAACAACTTAATGGTATAGCAGTCGGCCAGGATGCCAAAATTTCTAGGCTTCAGGAAGCATTAAATGCTGCGATTACAGAAAAAGAACAGGCTATTGCAAAGGCCCAAATTGATATGGATAGGGCCCAGCAAAATACTGATTTGGCTAACAGACTCCAAAAAGAGGCCATGGATACGATGAATAAAGCAGAGGAGGATGCCGCTGCCCAGATTGAAGCCATAAAAAAAGAAACCACTGCTCAAATTGAAAAAGTAATGAGTGAAAAAGAGCATGCATGCCGTGAGCGTGATGATGCCCGCACGATTGCCAATGAAAAAACTGCCAGCAATGATCTTCTTCTCAAAAAATGACTGGTATGGAAGCCGATCTGGAAAAATACAAGGATTTACAGGAGCAGTACAAAGAGCTCCAGGACAAATTTTCAGCCCTACAGTCTCAGTTAAATGAAAGCAAATTGCGTGCGGAATTGATAAAGAGCGCGCCGTCATGGATAAAGAGCGTGAAATGCAGGAGCGTATCAGAGAAGCGGATAGAGAAAATGCAAAGCTGCAGGCAAAAATTGAACAACTGTCACCTGCAGAAGCCTCGCCAAAGTAAATATTTTTAAGGAGCCATTCATGAAAAAATCATTAGATCGTTTCCTAATAGCACAGCAGAATTACTATCATGACGCTTATGAGGAATTAAAGGTAGGTAAAAAGAGAAGCCATTGGATGTGGTTCATATTCCCCCAGATTCGTGGTCTCGGATACAGTAATATGGCGATATACTATGCCATTGAAAGTCGTGAGGAAGCTGAAAACTATATTACGGATCCAACCCTCGGCCATAATCTGATTGAAATATCCACTGTCCTGCTGGAAATTAAAGACAACGATGCAAAGAAAGTAATGGGTGAACCAGATGATAGAAAGCTCCAGTCCTGTATGACCTATTTGATACTGTAGCTCCGGAAATTGATGTATTTGAAAAAGTACTCAAAAAATTTTTCGGTGGAGAAAGAGATAATAGGACCCTGGAAATTCTGCAGAGTTGTGATCATAGGAATGAATAACTGAGTCAATCAACATATAAAAGCACATTTTCATTCTTGCATAAGCAAAGGCTACCGCCTAACAAATACCAGGACGGCAGCCTTTGCGATTATTCCTAGAAGCCCACTTTTTATCATTTATTGAATTTTCTTTTCTCAATGTAATAACACAAACTTATTAGGTAACCAACCACTCCAAAGGAGAAACACTTCATTATTCCGTATGGGAGTCGTCTCAAAAGATACGTCGGAATTCAGATAATCTGAAAAAGGTGAAATGCCCCGTCATAAATATCATAAATAGATATAGCAACATTCCACATAGAAATCCCTTAGCTGCACTCTTCAATTTCTTATTACAAGAAATCATCTTAACTGCCTCCCTTCAAATTTGAAGTTGCTGAGGTTTCAGTTAAGTTCATTTCCTTCAGCATCAATAAAAACGTACTCCGATGGGACAGATGAACAATAGAACACATACGGATAGGCATCTTTTTCTATCATTTCTTCATGTGTACCTGCTTCATCCGTAATTTTTACAGAAACACAATTTGGATTGTTCACAATAAAGGCATACCCACGATTCCAGTTCAAAACAGCAATATCCATGAAAGGAGACATCGGTTTGTATGTCCGAACATAAGCATATTCTGCTTCTCCTTTGATTTCTACTTCCATAGGAAGGTAGTAATGCGTCTGATATTGATTGCCAGAAATAAACCAAACGAGTGCCGTATCATCTACGGTACACATACCTCCATACTGCATATCAATCGTATCCGCATCGGAAACTGGAATTTCTTCTCTGGCTTTTTCTATCAGTTCATCCGTACCTTTATATGTCTTTGTACAGCCTGAAATAGAAAAACATAATATGCAAGTCAGTAAAATGCATGTGATTCTTTTCATAAAAAACACCTCTGCAACTCCCTATTTTACATTCCTAAGCCGACAGAATTCTCACGTTCTCCCTCCGGTAACACCTGCAGCGCATCCTGCACAGTACTGAACACACGCTCATTCAGCCAGCCTCCCTGTTTTCTGTTCTGGGCCGCAGATATCACTGGGTACTGCCAGATGGTCTTTTGATGGGTGTAATTGAGCCAGGAATCAATCCACCAGTCACTTTCCTTTGCCTTGATTTCGTAAGCCACGTATCCGCGGCAGTTTTCCCCGCGATGTGGCATGGAAAATTCTGCAAAATGCTGGCATACTGCTGGCTTCCGTAAAATGGAAAATTCTGGTTGGTATCGTATGCTTCATTTTGTAAAGACGCATACTCTGCGGTGTAAGAAGTCCCATCCTTATCGTAAAGGACCTGGCCGGTAAGTTCTCCCTGGCAGTCCAACCGCCGTTCAATTCCTGGTATGCAGGATTGATCTGCACTGCCTCTGTCCCGCGAAAGCCCGAATTTCCGTTCCATAAGAAATGATGGATTACCTTCACTGCCCTTCCTGTTCCAGTTCCACTGCCACGCCGTCAAGCTGCAGCCGCTCATCCCCGTCCCGCAGCAAATCATCGCTTTGATTCAGCAAAATCTGTCTGGCATTTTGCATGCCAGAATATCTTCTTCCTTTAAATCATGCAAAATCTCTTCCGGAAAACCCAGGGATAACAGATGTGCTTTGATTTCTTCACTCGCCGAATCCTGCGTTTCTTTTGCAGTTGTCCACGCCATGTGATAGGAACCAAAACATGTATAGCCGATGAGCAGGCCTGCCGCAGTCAGAATTGCTGCTCCCGCTGCGTATCTTCCATCTGAAATCCGCACCGGATGCTCTTCCAGTACATATTCGGCCTGTTCCAGTTTTTCTG
>ENA-OQIG01000647-OQIG01000647.1-human-gut-metagenome-genome-assembly--contig:-NODE-647-length-18844-cov-1.704921_pt1 | contig 18844 bp, 25 predicted proteins | sample MGYA00242576_ERZ504741 | MGnify/ENA primary metagenome ERZ504741 (study PRJEB26092, sample SAMD00036436) | human gut metagenome | host: Homo sapiens | study: EMG produced TPA metagenomics assembly of... | reverse complement strand
TTTAAAGATCCTTCTTCTCTATAAGCCTCTTGCCTAAAGGTCCACCTATAATACTTCCGAATATAAGTCCGAAAGTTGCCGCTGCTGTACATATAGTTGTAGCTCCCTGTACATTAAAATCTTCAAGTACAGGACCAAATGCACCTGCTGTACCATGCCCACCTACCATAGGTATGGAACCTGTACACATTCCTATAAGTGAGTTGAGACCTAATAATTTTGAAAGTCCTACTGCCACAAAATTCTGCGTAAATATAAGCACGATCACAAGCCCAAGAAATACTATCAAAGACTTTCCACCCTTCTTTAGCACCTTAAGATTCGCCTGAAATCCTACAGACGTAAAGAAGAATACCATACACACTTCCTTTAATATATCATCAAACTCAAATTCAAGAATACCTGTTGCGTAACATATACATGTAAATATAGCAAACAGAAATCCACCAACTACAGGAGCTGGAATACAAAATCTCTCAAGTATATCTATCTTCTTTCGTAAATAACTTCCAAGCATCAGGACAGCAACAGCAACTGCCATCGTCTGATACATATCTAACTGAATCTTCATATATCTCTCCATTTCATTTAACGTATTAAAAATATCTGCTGCAGGCTGTTATTCTGTCATTCTGTTCTGACATTCACACCCTGTTTTGTATAATACGCCGCCGCTCCGGCATGAAAAGGAATATCTATACCACCTGTTGCTGCATTCACATCAAATATAGAATCAAGTGATGTGGCATTCTTAATATCTGTGCTATGCGAGAATATAATGCTCGTAATCTGTTCCGTTACCCCTGCTGACAGGTTAGCTGATGCCACAAGCACTGCCCTCACACCTATTGTATTAACAGGCTCACTTTGTCCTGTATATGTATCAGCTGGTATTGTATATCTCTCATACAAAGGATATGCGGTTAACATTTTCTCTATACATTTCTCATCAATACTTATGACATCTATAGAACATTTCTTAGAAAGCTGCTCTATAATACCTGTTCTTATTCCTGATGTAATAAACATAGCATCTATTTCGCCTGCTATTAGCTTATCCACAGCTTCTGAATAGTCCATGTTAACTGTCTTTACAAGCTCCTCTGTAATGCCGCTTACTTTAAGTATCTCTTCTGCATTCTTCTCTGTTCCTGACTCAGCCGCACCTATACTTACAGTTTTACCCACAAGGTCATCAATCGTTTCGATACCTGATGCACTTTTTACTATTATCTGGCAGACTTCTGTATACAATGCTGCCACAGCTTTATAACCCTTCTTATAATCTCCGTCCTTAAAAGTCCCTTTACCATTATATGCATCACTTAACATATCCGCTTGGACTATTCCAAGGTCTATATAGTCTCCGGATAAAAGCCTGAGATTCGCTACTGAGCCTGCTGTAGCCTTAGTTTCAAATGAATAATCGCTCATATCCTCATGTGCAAGCTGTGAAATGTACTCGCATACGAATAATACACTCCACCTATATCTGCCGCACCAAATCTTATATTCTTACCTGTACCACTGCACCCAGTCATGACAAGCATAATAAAAGCAAGCATCAACGCCGCTGTCCGTTTCATAAATAACTCTCCTGTATGTATTATTAATTATAAGTAACTGCTGCATACAAATCATGATTTTAGCGCAGAAATCTATTTTTCATGCTATTAACCACGTAACATCAATTCCTGTTCCACTACTTCACCATTTTTTATATATTTTCTTGGCACTCTCTTACTTACTGCACATGTCAGCTCATAAGGAATAGTTCCAGCCATCTTTGCCATCTTCTCGATAGGATTCTTTTTACCGAAAATCTCAACCTCGCTTCCGACATCTACCCTGTCTTATCTGTTAAATCTATCATGCACATATCCATACATATTTTGCCTCTTTGTGGTGCCAGTCCTTCACTTGTCATAAGCTCATATCTGTTAGAAAGACATCTAAAGAAGCCATCAGCATATCCATAAGGAACAACGCCTATTCTTGTTTTCTTATCTGTCTTATATATTCCACCATAGCTTATGGCTGTTCCTTGTGGATACGTCTTTATAGTGCTTACTGTTGTCTTAAGGGACATCACTGGCTTAAGGTCGAGCTCATTTGCAAATTCACCATATCCATACAGCAAAAGCCCCGGTCTTACCATATCCAGCCATGTTTCTGGATATCTTGCAACTGCCCCTGTATTAGCACAGTGCCTTATCGCAAACTTCCTTCCCAGCTTCTTTTCCACTGCATCTATGACACTTGTAAACAATTCAAACTGATGTTTTGTATATGCCTTACATTCATCACCAGGCTCATCTGACACAGCAAAATGCGTAAATATTCCTTCAGGCATAAGTCCTGGAAGCAGGCATCCCTCACATATTCCCTCAACACCACTGTCAAAGTATTCGCCATCACACAGATAGCCAAGTCTTGACATACCTGTATCAACCTTTATGTGTATCTTTAATATACCACCGCACTTAACTGCTTCCTCACTGTATTCAAGTGCTTTAGCCTTACATGTAACTGCCTGTGTTATATTATTCTTTATAAGCTCACCAACCTCTTCCTTAGGTGTATGTCCAAGAATAAGTATAGGCATTGTTATACCGTTGTGTCTTAACTCTATAGCCTCATCTATACTGCTCACTGCAAGATAATCTGCACCAAGCTCTTCAAGAAGCCGGCTTACCTGTACTGAGCCATGACCATATGCATCTGCCTTTACTACCCCTAAAAACTTAACATTATCACCTATTCTTTTTCGTAATGTCTTATAATTATGAGCAAGAGCATCAAGATCTATCTCTGCCCATGTTCTTCTTAATGTTGACTTCATATTAATCTCCATTCCTGCGCATGTTTTTGCACTGACCATCATTTCATCTATTATATTCTGATTGACATTTTCATGCAACTATTCTCTTTTATTATTCTACGCTTCGTACAACTCTACTCTTTCGTCAGTAATCTCTATCTCTACCCTGTTGGTATTCATCTGCTGGTCATTAACTCCATGGTATACTCAAGTAAAATATGTATTGCATCCTCCTGCCTTTCTATCATGAGGACACTTGTAAATATAGAGATATTAATACTTCCATAAGGAGTATTATAACAGCTGACCGTTTTCTTGTTTTTTACGAATTCCATACATGTTGTGATGGCACCCTTTCTGCTTACTTCAACACAGTCATCTGATATTTTTATAAGACTTACTGACTTCTGGTCTGCACCATCATAGACTTCTTCAAACTTTATATATTCCTTACCGCCACGCTTTGTATATCTGCCTACATTTATGACTTCTATGTTATCAGCCTCTTCTTTAATGCTTCCATCTGCTGCCTGTTCTTCTAACGCAAGCCCTTTTAACTTAATATACACCTTATCTTTCATATATTCCTTACTCCATTTTTATTTGTATTTTTCATCTGCCGGAATCTGCACAGCTTTTTAACCACTATATTAATCACTTAATAAATCACTCAATATCACTCAATAATTACTCAATAATTACTCTATAAATCTGTTAAATATCTTAAGATACTTAAATCTAAACTTCACATTTCCCCCTGATACCATACTGTATTCTTCCTCTGTGAGCACTCCTTTAAGTTCTTCCTTTGACTCCTCTGGAACCTCACCATATACAGCATCAACAAAACATAAAGGTGGATATAAGACACACCACCAGTTTTTACCCTGTGCCTCTCCTATATCTACCCTGAAAGCCTCATATTCTCCGGGTGGAAATGTCATGTCTCCATATGTTTTCATAGGAAAATAACAGTTCTCAAAATACACGTTAACATCACTTTCATCTCCAAGACTCCTAAGTGTTGCAGCTGCAACATTCCTTATATTCTCACTTTCGTTATAAAGCAGCTGTCTGGACTCATCAACTGACTGTGACTTTGAAAGAACCGGACTTATATAAGCCAGCACTGCCTCTTTGACCTGCAGTTTAAGCCACTGGTCTTCTTTTGAATCACTTTCTGCCCTTACATGAAACCTGATAATATTAGAAGCAATTCCCTTCTGAAGCTGTCTTTCCTCACTGTCACTATACAACCTGCCACCTGCAATTACAAGCATAATTGTCGCGGCTAAGATAAATACCCAGCCAGCCTTATTGTTTTTATCACATTTTTTATTAATATGCTTTTTCCCATATCCTCCAGATTTTCCACTACTCATTATTCCCTCCATAATATTTATGTACTAAATAAGCTTTTAACAATAATAGCAGCTTATAAGCTGCCTTACGTTTAACATTAATGTTACTCACACATACATAATTCCCATATAATGGAGATCTATACCTAAGCTCTTACAATTTCCATAAAAATAGCAATACCAATAAAAATAACGATACCATACAATCTGACTGATTCATATGATATCGTTACTCTTTATGTTATGATATACGCATCAATTATACCTAAATATTAAGAAGTCTTATAATACCCTTTTCCTGGTTATTAACATGCTGTCTTACTATAACCTTGGCCTTCTCAACATCTTTATCTGAAAGCTGCTTTATGATATCGTTGTGCTCACTTATAAGAATAGAATGGGTCCTTGCATCCTTAACATATTCAAGACGATATCTGTACATCTGCTCACTAAGACTGTTGATAAGCTGTATAAGCCTCTGGTTATCTGTCATTGAATATATAATATTATGAAATGCCACATCAGCATTTACTATCGCTACCACATCCTTTGATACTATAGCCGCTTCAAACACCCTGTTAGCTGTTTTCAACTCTTCTATGTATTCTGCTGTAACATTTTTACATGCAAGTGTTGCTGCAAGCTCCTCAAGTGCTGAACGTACTTCAAGAACATCCCTCATGTCTTTAACAGTTATATGGGCAACCTCTGCGCCCTTTCTTGGTATCATAATAACAAGTCCTTCAAGCTCAAGCTTTCTTATAGCCTCTCTTATAGGCGTACGGCTTACACCAAGCTTGTTAGCAAGCTGTATCTCCATAAGCCTTTCACCAGGCTCCATCTCTCCGGTAAGAATAGCCTGTCTTAATGTATTGAAAACAACATCTCTTAATGGAAGGTACTCATTAACATCCATCTTTAATTCGCCTTTCATCTTCTAATCCTCCATATGTATATCTCTATATTAGTAAACTTCCGGTTTTTGTATGACATCATATATTTTCTAATATACACAATCCCTATACTTAAAATGTTTCTGTTATATATACCTGCCTTGCATCCTCCTGTGCCTTTAGGTATTCTTTGCATTTAAGTGCTGTCTGCTCATCAGGAAATATGCCAAACACTGTAGGACCGCTTCCACTCATCATGGCATTATACGCCCCCTGGCTTATCATATCGTTTTTAATCTTGGCAATAACAGGATACATAGGCACTGTAACATCCTCAAGCACATTCCCCATACGCTCTGCTACCTTCTTAACATCTCCTTCGTTAATAGCTTCAATAATAGCATCTATATCTGGATGCTTCGTTATAGCACCCGCATCTAGACTTTCATACACCATTTTTGTTGAAACGTTGATAGGTGGCTTGGCAACCACTATATGACAATGTGGCATAGGTGAAAGCTTTGTAAGTTTCTCTCCTATTCCTTCTGCAAGTGCTGTTCCTCTCATAATGCAGTATGGAACATCTGCACTATCTTAACCCCTGTTTCATAAGCTCTTCGTTGGATAAACCAAGTTCAAAGAGTCTGTTAATTGCAAACATCGTTGACGCAGCATCTGTACTTCCACCTGCCATTCCTGCTGCTATAGGAATGAACTTGTTAAGGTCTACATCTATACCACCGCTAAATCCATACTCATCCTTCATAAGCTTGTAAGCCTTGTATATCAGATTGTTTTCATTAACAGGAAGAAACTTAAGATTAATGTTAATCCTTATCTCATCTTCGGGAATCTTTGTGATTATAAGCCTGTCATATATTCCAACAGTCTGCATAACCATTCTGACATCATGATACCCATTCTCCCTTTTACCCAATACATCAAGACCTAGATTAATCTTGCTCTCGCCTTAAGTCTAATTGAATCCATATCTTTTATCTCCAGTTTTATACAAGTATTAGTGTCAAAATCACCTTTCATACTCATATCATTATATAAAACATATTGTATGAAAGCAAGTACAATGAGCCAAATTATACGTAAATTGTTGCAAACAGTTGCTTTTAACGCACTTGCTTAAAGCCAGTCATAATATGTATAAAAATTCCCGGAACCAGAACTTACTTGGACCAGATTTCGGGAATGTATAAAGATATAAAATCGTGTAAGCATTAAATAAATATATCAAACTGCTTCGTTAACATCAGCACCTGAAGCTTCAACATCTGAATTCTTAGTTTTTTCAATCTTAATGGTTGACTTCTTCCAGATACCTGTCCAGTAAAGTATATATAGTATTACAGCCGATGTAGCATTACTTACTACAACCGCATACCACACGCTCTCTACCCCCATTCCAAGCACATGGGAGCATACCCATAAGGTAAGGAATCTGAATATCCAGATACGTGTTGCATCTACTGCCATAGTTATCATAGTATGCCCACAGCCCTGAAACAGTCCCTGTGTAACATTATAAAACGCATTTGTCCAACAGCACATTGCCATGATTGATAAGAAATCTGTTGCAAGTGGTACTACATGCTCATCAGTTGTAAAGAATCTGACCATAGGCTCTGCAATAACTCTTCTTGAAAGAATCATGCCACATACAAACAGGAATATCGCCCCTATTCTAAGCGCTATATGATATGATTTATCAGTCCTTTTTACATTACCAGCACCCATATTCTGACCAACAATAGTTGATATGGCAGAACCGATACCATTAGCCGGCATGGTTATGATACTGTTTATCTTGTTACCTATGCCATATGCTGTCATCGCAGTTGCTCCATACACATTGACATTCTTAGTCATAAGAAGGAATCCAAACTGCATTGTACTTCCGCCTATAGCTGTAGGCAGACCTATCTTTAAGATAGACATAACCTTGCTTTTATCAAACCTGAAGCCCCTGAAGTTAATACGCACAAGCTGGTTCTTTCCAGTAAGGGCAGCTACTCCTATAACTGCACTTGGAATTTTGGCTATAAGTGTTGCAAATGCTGCACCACCTATACCCCACTTAAGTACAACTAAGAAAAGTGGATCAAGTATGAGATTAATGGAAACACCAAGTATATTAAGCAGTAATGGTCTTACAGTATCTCCCTGTGCCTGCTTTACCGCAGAATACAGATTAATCATAAAAAGAAATGGTAAATCCATAACTACTATTCTTAAATATGTAAGTCCATAATTATATATATCACCTTCCGCTCCAAGCCATCTTACAAGACCTGATGAACATAACCAGCATATGCACGCACATACAACCGAAAACCCTAGTGACGTTATACATATATGGTTAGCCATAGAATTTGCCTGTTTATCTTCCCTTGCACCAAGATACTGTGATATAAGAATGGCACCCGCTGTTGTTATGCCAGCTCCGAAATTAATAAGTATATTCTGAAAAGGCGAAACAAGTGTTATCGCTGCCTGGCTTGTTGTTCCTATCTTTCCAAGCCAGAAGGTATCCGTAAGATTATACATTGACTGTATAAAACTGTTAAGCATAACAGGTATTGCCAGCGTAAGTATCGCCCTTACAAGGTTACCATTAAGAATCATCTCTCTTTTACTGTCACTTATTGGTCTTGCCATGTTTTCTGCCTCTCTTTCCCATACACTCACGAGCCCGCGCTGCGCGCTTTTTCGTCCTGCTTCGCAGCCGCTTCCTTTTCTTTTGCGCTCATTATTTCGTAATTTACTCTTTATTTTTTCTTAATATATATGTTAGCATAAAAAGCAAGTAATTTCTACTAATTATTATTTATATTTAATGCAAATTACAGATTATTTGTACGTTTTCGATTTTATGTGCAGAAATGAGGACTACTATGTTACAGGATATGCAAAAGAATTTTGAAATCAAAAAAATTAAACGTTCAGCATGTAAGATGAAGGAACCACATTCCCATCCATTTCATGAACTGTTCTATCTGGCAAAGGGGGAATGTACGGCATTTCTAAGCCATAATATATATAAGTTCAGCAAGGGCGATATTGTCATAGTCCAGCTGGAACCATACATAAAACTGATTATACAGGAAAAGGTATCAACGAACGTATCGTTATAAGTTTTAAAACATCTGTTACTGACTGGCTGAGTAACGTCGTTGGAACTGATATTGTATCCGATGTCATGCAGACTGGTGTTATAACTATACCTGAAAAAAGAAGGGATTATATAGAAAAGCTTCTTGATAAGCTTATATTTGAAAATGAAGGTCAGGATCCTCTATCACCCGGCTTCGTAAGTGTGGCTCTGGCTGAGCTTATACTCTTCATCGCAAGATGCAAACAGTATGAGGAAAATGTTATAAAAGAAATCGATGTAGACAACCAGATTATGCAGGAGGTTGCCACTTATATATACAACCACTACAGCGAAAAGCTTGTTCTTGAAGACATGGCAAAGCAATTCAACCTGAGCCGTTCATATCTTTCTAAAAAATTTAAAAGTGTAACTGGTTTTGGTTTTAAGGAATATATTATTAATGTCCGAATAAAACACGCTTGCGAACTGCTTCTTAACACGAATAAATCAATAACCACAATTGCTTTTGAATGTGGCTTTAACGACAGCAACTATTTTGGAGATGCATTCCGCAGAACCAAAGGTATATCGCCAAATAAATATAGGAAAAATCAGGAGAATATATAATATTTGTAGCTATTAATTTTCCGCCAGACCAGCCGATATATTAAATATAACAAAAGCCATGGATGGCTGTTACCTTATTTACATAATTTAATTCACAATCACTAATGATGGTTAGAATGGAGGAATAATATGGGATTAAACGGAGTTAATTCTTATTACACAGGTTACGAGGCAGTCTCTGGTAAAAAGACTGCTGCTAAAGACATAGACAATACAACAGCTTCTAAGAATACAGATGTTGCTGCCACATATGAGGCTTCAAACGTATCTGATAAAGTATCTGCATCTTCTGTAAAAAGCAAGGCTGCTAATCCAGAACTCATAGCAAAGCTTAAAGCTGACTCTGATAACCGCTTACAACAGCTTCAGTCACTTGTCACTAATATGTTTAAGAAGCAGGGAATAACTATAGGAACTGCTGATGATATGTGGAAGGTGCTTGCGAGTGGTAACTTCACAGCAGATGCTGATACTATTGCCAAAGCAAAGGAAGATATATCCGAGGATGGCTACTGGGGTGTTAAACAGACATCAGATAGAATCTTTGATTTTGCACAGGCTCTTGCTGGTGATGACGAAGAAAAGATGAAAGCTATGAAGGAAGCTGTAGAAAAAGGCTTCAAGGAAGCTACTAAAACATGGGGTAAAGAACTACCTGATATATCTAAGAACACTTACAATGCTGTTATGGATAAGTTTGATAAGTACTTCTCTTCCAAAAAACAAGATTCCACAGAAGCATAATATAACTTAATACAATAAGCTGATAAAGCCAGATAAAATATGCCACACATTTACTTATGTGCATACATATTTTATCTGGCTTATATTTTATTGTTTATTTCTGCTCCTGCATGCTCTCTTTTATCAGCAGCAGCCTTGTACCGCATGGTACAACATCACTGTCAGATAATCTTTCAGCCTTCTCATTGTCACTTCTTATTGCATCACAGGTAGTATTATATTTCTTTGCTATATCCCACATGCTGTATCTGCCATCAGATATATATCCTACCATGGAAGGCAGTGAAGCATAATACTCTTCATCTGTTGGTATGTACTCACACTCATCGATGGTAGGAAAATCTACCGGTTCAAAGCATATGGCATCCAGTGATACTACTGCCTTCACCTCTATCTTTGCATTACTTCCCATAGATGCTGTAAGCTGTTCTATGCATGGTCTTATCTGATATTCTATATTCTCTTTATCATACTCCTTAACTGCTACGACCCCGGTGTAAGGTATAACAGAATTTACGCTGCCCATAGGTGCATTATCATCAGATGTTATGTAACATACATTTACCATAACTGCACCTCTTACTTCTATGCCCTCTGGAACACATTCATAGTCATCTATCTGGACTCTGGCAGTTGCATTCACTATCTGCAGAAGGTTAATATAATCTGCCAGCTTTATGTTATCAGAAACTCTGCACTTTGTATTGTTTCTTATAAGAAGCTTCTTAAGATGTACATCTGACTGTTTTTTATTCATTGTTCCTAACGGAACATATATATCCCACAACGCTGTCTTTTTACTGTCTTTATATGAGCGGATATCCATATCAAGTACAAGTTCTACTGCTATATCCCTGTTATTCCCATCATAATCAGGTTTTACATCGATATTTTTCCCCGTCATATTAAAGCCTACATAACATATACTGTCAGGGTCGGCACCACTCACATCTATTATCCCTGTAAATGGAACTGCTGTCTCATACCATTGAACAGAGCCCGCAGCATCATTTCCAATATACATTATAAATACACTCAGTTCTCCGCTTACGCTTAACCCATCTTCGGTCATCCGTGTACTCACATTTCTTACATCAACATCATCCCATACAAGCTCTGATATATCTGTTTTTCCGTTTGGCAATGACATACTCTCCTTAATTCTTAGATTATCACGCATATTGACATCCATCTGTGCATACTCATAATCCTTGAAAAGAAGCTGCGGCTTACATCCCTCATCTTCTGATATCTGTGCTGCGTACTTTGCATTTTTAATCTCTTCACAGGTAACTGTGATACTTACTATCGCTTTAACACTTATCTTTCTTGAGTTAACAGGTTTAATTGTGAGGTCTTCTATGTATGCTTTACATGTCACATCTGTATCGGATGCATCACATGACAGATTCACATTCTCCACAAAATGCAGGCTTCCATCCAGTCTTACCGGTATAAGTCTGCCTCCCTCCTGTCCTTTACCTATATATAGCACGGCATATTTCAGATTACCCTCAACCTGTGCTTTATCCTGATTAACCTTACGCCATCAGTCACAACCAATCCAAAATCCTTTATTATACTGTCTATATCTGTCTTACTATCTGGTACATTATAATCATCATCCAGTGTTATCTGCGTTGTATTAGAGCATTTTATAGTATATTCGTGAATATTGTCATATTTAAGCTCCAACTCATATACCTCCTGATATCAATGTTTGCTGACAGTGAACTGCTTTGTTAAAGCAGATTCACACAATTCTACCATCATTCTATGCCTGGATTATCCCTTATATTCCTTATTAATCCATATTCTTACTTATTCGCATTATATGCAGTTGTATCTATCATAGAAAATCTGAATATATATCCTGCTACATCCTGAATACCACAGTCTCATCCCTTTTTTCATATTTTAGTACTATGTATGGTGTTGTTGGCACTTCATTAACAGGCTCATTTTCCGCAGGTCCCATAAGTGTAAAATCAGCATATATAGCGTTACCACTCTTATAGACATCATTTACCTTAATGCTATATCCTGATGTTTCCTTGGATTCCAAAACCTGCAACAACATATGTATAATCTTTCGTTGTGTATGTCATTCTTAGTGTATTTGTTTTTTTGTTATCTATAAGCTTCTTTAACTCTGCTGGAAGGTCTTCATTCTCTACAACTGTATAATCAATCACCTCATGCTCTTTTGACTCATTCTTACTGCATCCAGTCATAGTCATGATGCTTAAAACTATGATGCACAATATTGCAGGTAATATGTATATGTATCCTTTTAAAGCACAGAAATATTCTTTTGATGTATACTTATCCACAGATTGCTTTGCATCCTTAGTATTATATCCACATAATCGAGACATAAAAAATCCCCTTGTTAATAAGACTAATAATATCTTATTAACAAGAGATTCCTTTATGCTTATATTTATTAATATTTTTATAGCTTCAATAATCAGTCAGCGACATAGCTTTACTCTTAATAACATCTATAACCTGATCCACATACTTTTCACACTCATCATGAGTTCCGGCCTCAACCATAACTCTTATGACAGGCTCCGTACCACTCTCTCTTACAAGTATACGTCCATTCTCACCAAGTGTATCTGCCACTCTTTCTACTGCTGCCTTAACATCCTCATCGTTCTGTGCTGTAGGCTTATCATATACACGTACATTCTTAAGCACCTGTGGATATATGTGAAGTGGTGCTGCAAGCTGTGCTAATGACTTTTTCTTTGCTATCATAACCTCCATCATCTTAAGCGCTGTTATGATACCATCACCTGTTGTTGCATACTTGCTGAATATGATATGTCCAGACTGTTCACCACCAAGACGGTATCCATTCTGTGACATACACTCATATACATACTTATCTCCAACCTTAGTCTTTTCATAATCAATACCTGCAGCATCGAAAGCCTTATAAAGACCAAAGTTCGACATAACTGTTGTTACAACAGTATTATCTATAAGCTTTCCTCTCTCCTTCATATAACATCCATATATATAAAGGATATGTCTCCTGTTATAACATCACCATTCTCATCTACACAAAGACATCTGTCAGCATCACCATCAAAAGCAAAGCCTGCATCAAGATGCTCTCTCTTTACAAGATCACATAAGCCTTCAATATGTGTAGAACCACAGTTAGCATTGATGTTAGTTCCATCAGGGCTTGCATTGATAACATAAGTCTTGGCTCCAAGTGCATCAAACACAGCTTTAGCCAGTGTCCATGCACTTCCGTTAGATGCATCAAGACCTATACGCATTCCCTTAAAGGAATATATGGCAAGACTCATAAGATATCCCATATATCTGTTACGTCCTGCTGTATGATCTACCGTACAGCCTATCTGTTCCTTTGTGGCATATGGGATATCTCCCATCTCACCATCAAGATACTTTTCTATTTCGCCTATAACATCTTCTCTCATCTTTTCGCCTTTGCTGTTGATGAGTTTAATACCATTGTCATAGAAAGGATTGTGGCTTGCTGATATCATAATACCGCAATCAAAATCCTCTGTTCTTGTTACATAGGCAACACTTGGTGTTGTTGTTACATGCAGAAGATAAACGTCTGCTCCTGATGCTGTAAGTCCTGCAACAAGAGAATACTCAAACATATAACTGCTTCTTCTTGTATCCTTACCAATAACAATCTTAGCTTTTCCATCTTCCTTTTCCTTACCATAAAACCATCCAAGGAATCTTCCAACCTTAAATGCATGATCTACTGTAAGTGTAACATTAGCTTCTCCACGGAATCCATCAGTGCCAAAATACTTTCCCATTATTCTGCCATCATCCTCTCTGTTGACCAGATTTCAACTTCATACTTGTTAGCCTTGTTGTATCTCTTTCTAAGATCTTAAGCTGCTTAAGGTATTCAAGCGTAACCTTGCCTGAAAGCTTTGATTCGCCCTCTGTTCTTTGCTGGAACTTATAAGGTATCTCTACAACCTTCTTATATGAACCCATAGCAAGAACTTCAACCATAATCTTCCAGCCTATAGGCTGAAGATCTGCATGTGCTATAACTTCACGCCTGAACATAAAAAGACCACTTGTAGGGTCAGATATCTGTCTTAAACAAGGAAGCATCCACTGTCCTATCTTTCGTGCTGTTCCAGATACGAACTTTCTGTACCAGTTAAGTCCACCATCATCTCCACCTGGTATAAGACGGCTTGGTATACAGAAATCTGCTCCACTTTCCATAGCCTTATACATATATTTAAGTACAACTGGTGGATGCTGCAGATCAGCATCCATACAAGCCATATAATCACCCTTTGCAAGTTCAAAGCCGCGAAGAACAGCTGTTGCAAGACCAGTTTCTCCTGTCCTGTGTTCCATCCTTACCTGTGGGAAGTCTTTGGCAACCTCCATAATAACCTCTGGTGTATTATCTTTACTATCATCTACAAACAGTATTTCGTAATCTATCCCCTTAAGTGCATCATTTATCTGTGTCACCAGATTTCTAATATTCTTTCCCTCATTAAATGTAGGTACAACTACTGATAACATATTTTTCTCCTTCTGATATCTATAACATTCTGTAGCTTATTCATCTGCAAAGTAATGTGCAGTCACATTCATCTTATACATGATTACTTTATACAATAATAGTAATTCTAAAAAGCGTGTTAATTATAATACCTTTATGTAAAGTTCGCAAGTATTTTCACAAAGTATACACAATGCGTGTTTTTGTACATCACTATTCAGCTTTAACGTTACATAAGCAGTCCATCCCAGAAATACCATGCCGATATACATATAACCTCTGCAGCTGCAAGAAGTACCATAATAACACGCCTTGTATTTCTGCCTGTTAAAAGCAGGGCTTCTGTAATCCCTATATATACAACAAATGAACCGACTATGAATCTTAATGTACTCATGACACTTGAAGTAAGCGGTATCATAAGTGCAATTATGCCAAATATACCACAGGCATAATGTTTCCTTACCAGCATGATCACATACAACAACAATGTAAAAACACACAGCCAGCCAAGTATAATTCCGTTTATCTGCTTAACATCTGACATCTCTCCAAGCCTGCCAGTACATGATTTAATAAGTACTCCGATAACAGGAAACAGCTTCTGTGTCCGCCATGCCTTCTGCACATGATAAAAAGCCCATGCATCTCCACAAAAGCCTCTTAAAAATGTCATATAAACAAATATTCCCAAAGGACATATAGCAAGTGCCAACAGCTTTCCTGCATCAGATATAACATCTTTTATAAATGCTTTTATAGCTGCCACAATCCTTCTTTCCTCATCTCTATGCTGCTTATACATAGAAACATACATATCTGTAAGTAACACAACTATCAATGTACAGCCTACTATTCTGGTTGCACTTGCAAATGCTGCAGACACTCCTGCCATCATATAGTTTTTTTCTTTGTGTTATAGAAACACAGCACAACACACATAGTAAACAGGCTTTCTGTATACATTGAACCATAATATACTGCACATGGTCCTGCAAACATCAGAAATATGATTATATTTTCTATATCCACTCTGTCATACTTATCTGTATCAAGCTCCAGCCATGCGAATCTAACAGCATAATATACTGCAATTATTATGCATATGTTAGACACCAGCATGCCAATAGCATATGTGTTTATATATCCACCTGTAATAATCCTAATCAGGGCACACACCATAGGATACAGCGGAAAAAAAGCCAGTTAGCCATGCCTGAAGACCTTGGAAGCTTATATCCTTCCTCCGCCAGCTCCTTATACCATTCTGCATCCCATGGATTCATATAATACAACAGGTTATGTGGTGTATCTGCCACAAGATTCATGACTGGAACCATAGCCCGCATTACAAGGCGTGATAACAACCACACAACTATTATTTTAGTAAAAAGTCTGAGCTTTTCATTATTCTTATAGTGCTCTATAAATACTGAAAACATTTATATCCCCAATACGTATCTTATATTAACTATTATACTTGCAACAAGAGGTATTGCAAACATAAGCACTGCAAGTACTACTATAATAGCCATATACACACCACTTGCACATGCCTGCATCCATCCCGGTATTCTTATATTCTTATAATGATCAACAACCATAATGGCAATCATAGCTATAAGCACAAGAACAGATATGAGCAATCCTTTATCCTTAGCAGCCGCTTAAATGTAAATACTATCTCATTTTCGCCACTATTAACAGAAACTCCTGTAAACATTCCTGCAATATCTTTAGTTTCGCGTTTTTCACCATTCACTGTTACTGTCCAGTTATCACTCTTTATTATAGGAACCATAACATAATCATCCGTGCTGCTTCCATTAACCTTTACAGTAACCGAATTGTTTGTGTATGTAACCTCACTCTGCCTATTCTCATACTTCTTACATAAAGAATCAAGTTTATCAAGGTCAATACCACCCATAGTAAATATGTAGTTTCCAACTGACACCTCACCATTATTATCAAGTGGTCTTGCATAATCAAGTTCAACGGTAACTTCCTCATTTTCAAAAGTGCCAATATATATAAGTCCATTATTATAATCAGTTGCATAATACTTATTACTTACATTACCTATAGTTGGTATATCTATCTGCTTTCCATTAACTTTTATTGTAAGGCTTCTGAACAGATTAGAAACATTAGCATCCGATGTTCCTATATTACAATCTGCAACACTCATATACACTGCTGCTTTTCCACTTATCTTATCCTTATAGGTCTGTACAACATGCGTTGTCTGTGTTGACTTATCTGGTGTTGTATTATCAGAGGTTTTATTTATATCTGCTGTCTGTGCTGCACTTACCTCGTATGTTCCTGTACCTGAAAGCTTTCCATACTCTGTTACAAGCTTATCTGAATCACCACTTAAGGCACTGTACATAAGATTATGAAGATATATCCAGTCCCTGGCTGTTGTGTTCCAGTTATATCCGGATTCTGTGCTGTTTCGCTGGCTCACTTCTGAGAGCTTTGTAAAATCTTTGCTAAAATCTATTGATGCTAACCTGCTGCTTGTAACCATCGCAAAAGGAAGCTGATAATTAGCCTTGTACAGGTCATATTCGTTATCTTCTGTTCCTTCCTTCTCCAATGTATACAATGAACTGTCTAACTTATTAATATTAACCGCTTCTGTTACATGTATAAGTGCATCTGAAAATACTGTTCCGCCTGAATCAAGTGCCCAGAGAAAATACTTTGAATGTCCCCATCTTACAGTTTCTTTTTGTGTATTCTTCTGAAGTGCTGCTGTAAAGCTTGAAAGTGAACCTCTCTTCATAACAAGCGGATAGTTCGCATTCATACTTAAATCAGGATTCGTCACTCTGTCTACAGGTGAAGAGCTTATACCAAGATTATTCGTTGCATTAACTGCAAGCTGCACATAGTCACCATACTGATATGGCGCATATGTGTAAAACTTAGGTGGTCCTGTCATGGCAAATGCTCCTATGAACACTTCAACTGCCACAAGACTTATGACAATACTTACCTTATAACCATTCTTCATAACTGTTACACCTATAATGTGTATTACAAGCATAACTGCAAATACCGCAATAAAGAATACAAATGCTGCTACATATGAGTTCACTGGAAGTTTATCATATATCACTGCCATAACTGCACATATAATAACAGTTACCACTGCCTGTATAACAGCCTTCTTTTTCTTAATACAGTCATTTACCAGCACCTTATCTGCATATGCACAGGAAAGACATATAAGTGTAAATGCTATAATATAACCATTTCTTAATGTATAACCATTATATGAGCCGAAATGCCACATAATGTTAGTACCTTCCGCTATTGCCTGTACCATAACGATAGCTATAAGCGATATGGCATACCAGTTAAATCTTCTTGCAGCTTCATCATTCTTATATCCCACTGCTTTCATACTTCTGTGGATTCCTGTAAATATTATCACGAAGAATAATCCCATGCCATAAAACATCATTATTCTCTCAAACTCACCGAGGCTGAAGCTTCTGAAGGTAGGATTAGATATCCATGAAAAATACTGGCTTACAAGCGACTCTGTATTACCAGTTCTTTGTGACTGTGAAAGCTGTGCAAATACTGGTATAAGCATAAATGCTGAAAGAGCAATTCCTGTGAATGTGCCAATGCCTACATTCCACGCCTTCCCTCGTCTTTCCTTCTTATCACACATAAATATAAGATACATACCGCCAACGAGAAGAATATATACAAGTGACATAGCAGCAAGATAATAATTGATTATGAACATAACTGCTACCATGATGATATAAAAAAGCTTCTTTCCTGTCTTTTCCATAATATCAAGTGCCATCATAAGAAGTGGAAACAGTGCAACTATATCCATCCATGGTGTGAAGCATGATGCATACAGCAAAACATATCCGCAGAAAGCATATGCTACTGCAAACAACGCCTTTATGTTATATGACAGTGAGTTATATCTTTATTAATAAAAGCATACATTGTAACTGACATGACAAATGTTTTTATAACAGTAAGCACTGATATAAATTCAAGTATATAATCTCTTGGACAAAGATATAAAAACAGATTGAATGGGCTTATCATAGAGAATGCTGACATACTCATAGACACATTCGTTCCAAGTCCTGTATACCAGTCAAACCATATACTGGCATCACCATGCATGGCATCCCACAGATGTGCATACAAAGGTGCCACCTGCTGCATATTATCAAAAAGGTCTATTCTGCTGCTTCCAAAGGGCCATATACCCTTAGCCACAAGAACTATTAACATAACAAGTAGTGTTATCAATCCCGGAAACAGATAACCCAGTATCTTTTTTCCTTTATTATCAGAACTGTTATTCATATATATCTCCATTCATGTTTATACGTGAGTTACTATACAGGTAGACTTACCATTTACTATGATATTTCTCTTGCCTGCACTTATAAAGAAGCTCTCACCAGCCTTAAACTTCATCTCCTTATCATAATCATCTGTCATAATAGTTCCTTCTCCCTCAACTACTATAACTGATACAAAGGATGCCTCATCAACTGGTATTTTCGCCTCGTCCTCAACCTCGTATTTAATTACCTCAAAGTACTTACATTGTACAAGTCTTTTTGCCATATAATGTTCATTATGTGTAAGCATTACATTGCATTTGTTATCTCTTACATACTTAACAGGATTCACAACATCAAGTGACTTGGCAACGTGAAGCTCACGTGGATTACCAAACTTATCTCTTCT
>ENA-OQIG01000646-OQIG01000646.1-human-gut-metagenome-genome-assembly--contig:-NODE-646-length-18852-cov-2.152523_pt1 | contig 18852 bp, 24 predicted proteins | sample MGYA00242576_ERZ504741 | MGnify/ENA primary metagenome ERZ504741 (study PRJEB26092, sample SAMD00036436) | human gut metagenome | host: Homo sapiens | study: EMG produced TPA metagenomics assembly of... | reverse complement strand
TCTGAGGCAGCACCTGGCACGGCTGGACGGAAGTCGCTGTCGTTCTCAAAATCGGTGGAGCTGCATGACAAAGTCATCGGGCATTATCTGAACATAAAACACTATCAATAAGTTGGAGTCATTACCCCTGTGCTGAACCCTGAAAACTTTAGTCAGGGCCATTTAATGTGGAATGATGACTTATTCAGCGAAGCACAGCCATTATGGGAAGCCGCGCACGCACATGGTTTACGCCGCGGTGTCACTCAGTATTTAATGCTGCCAAATCGGGCGCTGGGCTTTTTGTCCTTTTCCCGTTGCAGCACGCGCGAAATACCCATTCTTAGTGATGAACTGCAATTAAAAATGCAGTTACTGGTGCGCGAAAGTCTGATGGCTCTGATGCGTTTAAATGATGAAATAGTGATGACGCCAGAGATGAATTTCAGCAAGCGCGAAAAAGAAATTCTGAAATGGACGGCGGAAGGGAAGACATCAGCAGAGATAGCGATGATTTTGTCAATCTCTGAGAATACGGTCAATTTCCATCAGAAAAACATGCAGAAAAAAATCAATGCACCAAATAAGACCCAGGTGGCCTGTTACGCGGCCGCTACTGGCTTAATTTGATCGCTTTTCTTTCTGCGTACCAGATGCAAAAACCGGCTGAAAGGCACGCTCTCAGCCGGTTTTATATTACTGACGGTAGGCTTGTTTAATTTGCTTAACCGTTTTGGAAAATACTGCAGCCTGGGTTTCGTCTTCGATCAGCGCAAGCTGTTTTTCCATCTTTAACATCACGCGGCCCGCGTCAGCTTGTCCCATCGCCTGCAGCATCAGCGTCAGCATCGCTTTCAGGCAGGAGACTTCATTTGCCAGTTCTTGATTATTCTCGGCAGTAGAAAAATCAGGCGTACTCATTTATTTTCCTCGTCATGTTGCAATGAAAATTTGCGGTGAAAAATGTTAAGGCGGCGGAGTATACCATAAGCTTTGCTAAAAATAGCAGTGGTTGTTTTTTGAGCGTGATATCGGCAGTGCTATAAAATACGTTAATATAATGACCAATAAATATTTTTATCATGAATGTTTTTTGCCCGTATTGTTCGGGTTAATTAATGTTACATATTCAGCGGGCTGATTTTCATTTTTGCTGAATAAAGTCAATTTTTGTCACATTTCATCGTAGGGCTTACTGTGAAACGATCCGGTAAGCCGTTGGTGACGGGCGTGACCATAACTGTGGACAATCGAATTGACAAAAACGAGAGAAAAATCGAATACCCACCATTTTTAACGTTTCAAAGTTGCAATAAAAACCGCTAATATACGAATGACTAACTATCAGTAGCGTTATCCCTATTTCTGGAGATATTCCTTTGATCAACGTTCTACTTGTTGATGACCACGAACTGGTGCGCGCAGGGATACGACGCATTCTGGAAGATATAAAGGGTATAAAAGTCGTCGGTGAGGCATCGTGCGGTGAAGACGCCGTTAAGTGGTGCCGGACAAATGCCGTTGACGTGGTGCTAATGGACATGAGTATGCCGGGCATTGGCGGTCTTGAGGCGACGCGTAAAATCGCGCGTTCCACAGCTGATGTCAAAATCATCATGCTTACCGTCCATACAGAAAACCCTTTACCAGCGAAAGTCATGCAGGCCGGTGCTGCGGGCTACCTCAGCAAAGGCGCGGCTCCGCAGGAAGTCGTGAGTGCGATTCGTTCTGTCTATTCAGGGCAGCGTTACATTGCTTCTGACATCGCTCAACAAATGGCGTTAAGCCAGATCGAACCAGAAAAAACAGAAAGCCCATTTGCCAGTTTGTCTGAACGTGAATTGCAGATTATGCTGATGATCACCAAGGGCCAGAAGGTCAATGAGATCTCAGAACAGCTCAATCTCAGTCCGAAAACGGTGAACAGCTACCGCTATCGTATGTTCAGTAAACTAAACATTCATGGCGATGTTGAGCTGACTCACCTGGCAATTCGCATGGTCTGTGTAATGCGGAGACATTATCAAGTCAGTGAGTGATCAGTTTGACGCAAAAGCGTTTTTAAAAACCGTAACCAGCCAGCCAGGCGTTTATCGCATGTACGATGCTGGTGGTACGGTTATCTATGTCGGCAAAGCGAAAGACCTGAAAAAACGGCTTTCCAGCTATTTCCGTAGCAACCTCGCTTCGCGCAAAACCGAAGCGCTGGTCGCCCAGATTCAGCAAATTGATGTAACGGTTACTCATACAGAAACCGAAGCGCTGTTGCTGGAACACAACTACATCAAACTCTATCAGCCGCGTTACAACGTTTTGCTACGCGATGATAAATCTTATCCTTTTATCTTCCTGAGTGGCGATACCCACCCGCGTCTGGCGATGCATCGTGGTGCGAAGCATGCCAAAGGTGAATATTTCGGCCCGTTCCCGAATGGCTATGCCGTACGTGAAACTCTGGCACTACTGCAAAAGATTTTCCCCATTCGCCAGTGCGAAAATAGTGTTTATCGCAATCGCTCGCGTCCGTGTCTGCAATATCAGATAGGGCGCTGTCTGGGACCGTGCGTTGAAGGACTGGTGAGTGAAGAAGAATACGCTCAGCAGGTCGAGTATGTGCGCCTGTTTTTGTCTGGCAAAGATGATCAGGTGCTTACGCAACTTATTAGCCGTATGGAAACTGCCAGTCAGAATCTGGAGTTTGAAGAAGCGGCACGTATTCGCGACCAAATTCAGGCGGTGCGACGCGTCACCGAAAAACAGTTTGTTTCCAATACCGGCGACGACCTTGACGTTATTGGTGTGGCGTTCGATGCGGGCATGGCTTGTGTCCACGTATTGTTCATTCGTCAGGGCAAAGTGCTCGGCAGCCGCAGCTATTTCCCGAAAGTGCCTGGCGGTACGGAACTGAGCGAGGTGGTAGAAACCTTCGTAGGTCAGTTCTATTTACAAGGCAGCCAGATGCGCACCTTACCGGGTGAGATCCTGCTCGATTTTAATCTTAGCGATAAAACGCTGCTCGCCGATTCCCTTTCAGAACTGGCGGGACGCAAGATTAATGTTCAAACCAAACCTCGCGGCGATAGGGCGCGTTATCTGAAACTCGCGCGCACCAATGCGGCGACGGCCTTAACCAGCAAACTTTCGCAGCAATCTACGTTCACCAGCGACTGACCGCGCTTGCCAGCGTGTTGAAATTGCCGGAAGTGAAGCGGATGGAGTGCTTTGACATCAGCCATACCATGGGCGAACAAACCGTCGCTTCCTGTGTGGTGTTTGATGCTAACGGCCCGCTGCGTGCGGAGTATCGGCGCTATAACATTACAGGCATCACGCCGGGCGATGATTATGCGGCGATGAATCAGGTGCTGCGTCGGCGTTATGGTAAAGCCATTGACGACAGTAAGATCCCGGATGTGATCCTTATCGACGGCAGGCAAAGGCCAGCTTGCGCAGGCGAAAAATGTCTTCGCCGAACTGGATGTCTCATGGGATAAAAATCATCCGCTGCTACTTGGCGTTGCCAAAGGAGCAGATCGTAAGGCTGGACTGGAAACGCTGTTCTTTGAGCCGGAAGGTGAGGGATTTAGTTTGCCGCCAGATTCACCCGCGCTGCATGTTATCCAGCATATTCGCGATGAATCACATGATCACGCGATTGGCGGGCACCGTAAAAAACGGGCGAAAGTCAAAAATACCAGTTCCCTGGAAACCATTGAAGGCGTCGGGCCAAAACGTCGGCAAATGTTGTTGAAATATATGGGCGGTTTGCAAGGTTTACGTAACGCCAGCGTCGAGGAAATTGCAAAAGTGCCGGGTATTTCGCAAGGTCTGGCAGAAAAGATCTTCTGGTCGTTGAAACATTGATGTCTCTGTAGCAACATAGGGGTAATCTTACTGACAACAGATAGTTACCCGTCATTATGCAATTTAATATCCCTACGTTGCTTACACTGTTCCGTGTCATCCTTATCCCATTCTTTGTATTGGTCTTTTATCTGCCTGTCACCTGTCGCCGTTTGCCGCCGCGCTCATTTTCTGCGTCGCGGCGGTGACTGACTGGTTCGATGGTTTTCTGGCACGCCGCTGGAACCAGAGTACCCGGTTTGGTGCTTTCCTTGACCCTGTGGCAGATAAGTTCTCGTGGCTATCGCATGGTGCTGGTAACCGAGCATTATCACAGCTGGTGGGTGACATTACCGGCGGCAACGATGATCGCCCGTGAAATTATTATTTCTGCGCTACGCGAATGGATGGCGGAGTTGGGTAAACGCAGTAGCGTGGCCGTCTCCTGGATTGGGAAAGTGAAAACCACTGCCCAGATGGTGGCGTTGGCCTGGCTGCTGTGGCGTCCGAACATTTGGTTGAGTACGCCGGTATTGCACTTTTCTTTGTGGCTGCGGTACTGACTCTGTGGTCAATGTTGCAATATTTGAGCGCTGCGCGTGCAGATTTGCTTGATCAGTGATCGTTTCGGCGTAATTTTCAGCAAACGATCAAAAGTGGTGAAAAATATCGTTGACTCATCGCGCCAGGTAAGTAGAATGCAACGCATCGAACGGCGGCGCTGATTGCCAGACGATAATAAAATCAAGTGATTAACTGATTGCTTGATGAATGCGGGAATAGCTCAGTTGGTAGAGCACGACCTTGCCAAGGTCGGGGTCGCGAGTTCGAGTCTCGTTTCCCGCTCCAGTTTAAAAGACATCGGCGTCAAGCGGATGTCTGGTTGAAAGGCCTGAAGAATTTGGCGCGTTAACAAAGCGGTTATGTAGCGGATTGCAAATCCGTCTAGTCCGGTTCGACTCCGGAACGCGCCTCCACTTTCTTCCCGAGCCGGATGGTGGAATCGGTAGACACAAGGGATTTAAAATCCTCGGCGTTCGCGCTGTGCGGGTTCAAGTCCCGCTCCGGGTACCATGGGAAAGATAAGAATAAAATCAAAGCAATAAGCAGTGTCGTGAAACCACCTTCGGGTGGTTTTTTTGTGCCTGCAACTTGTCGTTACACCCTCCTTAATTTTTAATCACCGGCAAAGCCACTCAAAAAGTATCTCTGATACGGACCGGCATGTAAGATAGGTGCTGGCGAGTTGAGATCCACAAGGAAAAGCGTATGAAAACGGGACCGTTAAACGAAAGTGAGTTGGAATGGCTGGACGATATTCTGACCAAATACAACACTGACCACGCCATCCTTGATGTGGCGGAGCTGGACGGTTTATTGACGGCGGTGTTGAGTTCTCCGCAAGAGATTGAACCGGAACAGTGGCTGGTTGCCGTGTGGGGTGGGGCTGACTATGTGCCGCGCTGGGCGTCAGAGAAAGAGATGACGCGCTTTATGAACCTGGCTTTTCAACATATGGCCGATACCGCAGAGCGTCTGAACGAATTCCCGGAGCAGTTTGAGCCGTTATTCGGCTTGCGAGAAGTTGATGGCAGCGAGCTGACGATTGTTGAGGAGTGGTGCTTTGGCTATATGCGGGGCGTGGCACTTTCTGACTGGTCAACGTTGCCCGATTCGTTAAAACCAGCGCTGGAGGCGATTGCGCTGCACGGTACTGAGGAAAACTTCGAGCGGGTAGAGAAAATGTCGCCAGAAGCGTTTGAAGAGAGCGTAGATGCCATTCGACTGGCGGCGCTTGATCTACATGCGTACTGGATGGCGCATCCGCAGGAAAAAGCTGTTCAGCAACCGATCAAAGCAGAAGAGAAACCGGGGCGTAACGATCCTTGCCCGTGCGGTAGTGGTAAGAAATTTAAGCAGTGCTGCCTGCATTAAGAGGCCAAATTGGGTGTCAGCGTTAATTCTGGCACCCAATAAGGAATTTGAGGCTATCTAATCACCCCACTTCTGGTAACAAGCCTGCCGCAATCAAAAATTGCACGCCAATCACAGCAATACCACAGAGAAACACCACCACCAGCGCCGGACGACCACCTTTGACCCGGTAACCCGCTTGAGGATTGTGCTTTCTGCTTTGCCAGGTCAACAGCGAAGGGATAATCAATGCCAGTACCGCCAGCGCCACACCGGCGTAACCCAGCGCCATCACAAATCCTCGTGGATAAAACAGTGCAAACGCCAACGGCGGCAGAAAGGTAATTGCACCAGTTTGCAACCGTCCACCAACGGTATTTGAACGCTGAAATAAATCAGCCAGATAATCAAATAAGCCTAACGCAACGCCGAGAAATGACGTGGCGAGGGCTAAATCAGCAAATAAATGCACTGCCAGCTCAACATGCGGAGAGGCCACCATTTCGCGTAACGCCTGTAACAGCCCGTTTAATCCAGCATGATTAGCCAGCAATCCCATAAAGGTTGTTGAATCAATGCTGCCAAGCTGTTGCCACCTGCCAGAAAATATATGCCACCAGGGGGATCGCACTAACCGGTTATAAACACCCAGCGTAGCTACGAACGTTGCCATCCATATAGCTGACAATACTCGGCACGCTACCGTGAAAACCAAATGAGGTAAAAATCACCGGGATTGCTGACAGAGCCAGCCCCTGTTGCAACGGCAGGGTTAAAAGATTCACTTTGTGAATATGCGGTAGCAGCAATACCAGCATCACCACCAGAAAAATAATTTTGGCGCTGAACAGAAAACGGTTAAATAAATCGACCAGCGAAGTTCCGACACAAACCACGCCACCGGCAACAAAAGTGAACAACAGCACGCCAGCGGTTGCGACATTGAAATACCTGTCCAGTCGCTGATGCTGGAGGCCAACAATTCACCGGCACCGCTGATGTATGCCGCAGTCAGAGCATACATTAAGAACATCATACTGAAGCCCGTCAGCCATTGACCGTAGCGTCCCAGATAGCGTTTTGCCAGCGTGCCCAGACCGGTATCTGCCGGAACATGCTGGTACACCTCCAGCAGTAATAGCGCCGTGTAGCACATCAACGCCCAAAGCCCAATCAACAAGATTAACGTAACGCTAAAACCAACACCGGCCGCAGCCAGCGGCATTGCCAGCATGCCTGCGCCAATTGTGGTTCCCGCCACGATAAAAACACTTCCCAGAGTTCTGTTTTTCACGCTTTCTTCTGTCCTGACGATCTTTATGAGTGATATCTGCGGCGCAGGTTAAGGCATAACGGCTGCTTCGTCAAACCGACGTTACATATGGTGTAAATATAAATGTACAATAAAAAGCATTCAGTCCTGCGCTGGCGCAAAGTCTTCATAAGCGGCAATCGCTACGCTAGGCTTTTTTGAGAAGGGACGATGGACTCTATTCACGGTCATGAAGTGTTAAATATGATGATTGAATCAGGCGAGCAATATACGCATGCCAGTCTGGAAGCTGCGATTAAAGCGCGTTTTGGTGAACAGGCACGTTTTCACACCTGCTCGGCAGAAGGGATGACAGCGGGAGAGCTGGTAGCGTTTCTGGCAGCAAAAGGCAAATTTATACCTTCGAAAGACGGTTTTTCGACCGATCAGAGTAAGATTTGCCGTCACTGATTTGAAACGGCGGCAGTAAACCTGCCGCCGGAGAGCATTAGTTTTGTGTGTCGAGGGTAGAGAGTTCTTTGTCGATAAAATACAGACCTTCGCCGCTTTTGCCTGCCAGGCTTAATTTATCAATAATCGATTTGAACAGTTTCTCTTCTTCATGCTGCTCAGAAACATACCATTGCAGGAAATTAAATGTTGGGTAGTCCTGATTGGTCATTGCAGCATGAGCCAGTTCGTTAATTTTCTGGGTGATTAATTGTTCGTGTTTATAGGTTTCCTGGAATAATTCATCAAGTGAGGAATATTCAGCAAACGGAGATTCAACGGTATTAATACGCGGTAAATTGCCGGTATCAGTCAGGTAATCAAACAGACGCTGCATATGCGTCATCTCTTCCTGGGCGTGACGGCGCAGGAACGCAGCAGCACCTTCGAAGGTATGATAGCTGCACCAGGCGCTCATTTGCTGATAAAGCAGTGAAGAGTACAGTTCCAGGTTCATCTGCTCATTAAGTTTTTCAATCATTTCTGGTTTCAGCATGATAGTGCTCCACAAAGGTTATATTTGTTGCTGTGGCGTCACTATAATTTGTTATTTTATTATTTGCAAAAGGTAAAATATAAACTTCATTTATTAAAAATACGAATGGGAATAAAACGCATTACCGCTATTTCTTTAATCAGCGAAGATCCCCTCGCTGATTAAAATATTTAGAGAAAGACAGGGAAGGCGGAATGATGGCACTGATATGACAAAGTGAATTCCGTATTCAAACATAAGGAACCCGCAAAAAGGCTACAGTTGCCTACTGGCTGACCAAAGGGGACCGCGTGGGTATAGCCTTCCTGCTGGCATGCGCGATCGGCGATCCCGCGACTGACATAACGATCGGTATGGGCATGCTGCAAAAAAGCCTGGTCATAAACCAACCGTACAATACCTGTTGCCGCGTCAACTTCGCTCACATGGGCCTGGCGAGTAACCGTACACCCCGCCAGCGTTATTAATGAAAGAGTCAGAATCAGAAGTCTCATGGTCCAGCCAGAAGAGTAAGAGAAAGCACTATTTTACGCGTTACAGCGCTGCGACAATGGCCGGAAAAGACGCCTGGCAGGCGCTATTTCTTGCCATCTGTAGGTGTCAGAAATAGGGGGGGCTGTTTTTTGATTATCATTTTTATAACATTAAAGGGGTATTTATGTGATTTGTATCACATAAGTTTGATTTTTGTGATGGTTGTCATATTATAAGCGCAAAGACAATAACACCTGTATAACAAATGGTCGGAGTGCCGCGATGAAACTGCGAAAAATCCTGAAAAGTATGTTCAATAACTATTGCAAGACGTTCAAAGACGTACCGCCAGGCAATATGTTCCGATAATAAAAAACCTGCTCCGGCAGGTTTTTTTGTGTCCTGATGACGGTGGATGTGACTATCGCTGAAGATGTGAAGCCGCTACTATAACGGCTTTCAAAATGCTATCAGGAGTTTACGATGTCCCAGCCGCTGAATGCCGATCAGGAACTGGTTTCTGATGTGGTTGCTTGCCAGTTGGTTATCAAACAAATTCTGGATGTTCTCGATGTAATCGCGCCCGTTGAAGTTCGTGAAAAAATGTCCAGACAGCTGAAGAATATCGACTTTACTAACCATCCCGCCGCCGCAGACCCGGTCACCATGCGGGCAATCCAAAAAGCCATCGCGCTTATTGAACTCAAGTTTACCCCACAGGGTGAATCCCATTAAAAAAACCGCTGCTTCAAACAGATGAGGCAGCGGTTTCTCAAAACCTTCATCGGCGCAATGCATTAGCGCCGATGATGATCAATGCAGCTGGTGTGACACGACATTCAGAACATGTTGGTCGGTCTGCACAGGGCACATACCCGCAAGTTTCGCACTGCGCACTTCATCAAGAATGGTTTGCAGCAACAGACCATCATGCTGCTGTTCTTTTTCCAGATCGCGCAGGAAATTGACGGTTGAATCATCATTCAGTTCTTTCGCTTCATCGGCTAACTGTGCCAACGTACTAGAACGTTGCTCGTATTCTTCCATCGTTTTTTGGAACAGTTCTTCCAGAGAGTTCAGTTTTTCACCGGGAACATCAATGGCTTTAACGATGGGGGTAGCGCCGACACTCTTCATAAAGTTAAACATGCGCATCATTTGGGTCACATTACTCTGTGCCTGGGCGCGAAGGAAAGTGGCGGTGCCGTTCAGACTCTGTTCAGAACACCAGTTACTCAGGTGAAGGTAGAGATTGGATGCGTAAAACTCGCGGTTCATTTGAGAGTTGAGTTTGAGAAGCATTCCAGCGGTTGCCATACCTAATATCCTTATATCCAGAAGTGGAGAGGTGCAAGATAAATCAAAACACCATAATTACTGTTTGCAGAATAATTCCTTTCTGCCGGTCCGAAATGTGATCGTGGAGTCAATTCTGACGATGATCTGAAATAAGAATAACGTCTGAACGGGTATAAGAAAATGCTTAAATCATCAAGTTTATATATTTTTACATTTCATTGATGAAATCAATGTAACTGCAATGAATTTTAATGATAGTGCTTTTTGTATCTAGTTGATATTAATCAATGAATTTGAATTCATGATGAAGTGATGATTTTATAAAACGTTTTTTCATTTTTGCGAGATGGCTCTCATTATACGTGTTCTGTTAATTAATGAGCACAGTGATAATTAATGGCGAAATGAATGACGTGCATTTTCCACATCTTTGAGTTGCGGTTATTACACCATTTCAAAAACTCAACGCCAGGTAATGCGGCCTATTGACTGGTTAAAAAGAAGACATCCCGCATGGGTACCAAAGACAACAAGGATTTCCAGGCTAATCTTATGGATTAATCTGCTGTGCATTCGACAATTTGTCTGACAAATTGGCTTTCCCTTATGTCTTTTCCCGCTAAATTTATGCACGTTCTCACTGTAATTCTGCGATGTGATATTGCTCTCCTATGGAGAATTAATTTCTCGCTAAAACTATGTCAACACGGTCACTTATCTTTTAGATAAAAGGTAATGCTTTGTTTTCCGATTAATTTAACGAAAGTCATTCGTTTTTGCCCTACACAAAACGACACTAAAGCTGGAGAGAACCATGCACAAATTTACTAAAGCCCTGGCAGCCATTGGTCTGGCAGCCGTTATGTCACAATCCGCTATGGCGGAGAACCTGAAGCTCGGTTTTCTGGTGAAGCAACCGGAAGAGCCGTGGTTCCAGACCGAATGGAAGTTTGCCGATAAAGCCGGGAAGGATTTAGGGTTTGAGGTTATTAAGATTGCCGTGCCGGATGGCGAAAAAACATTGAACGCGATCGACAGCCTGGCTGCCAGTGGCGCAAAAGGTTTCGTTATTTGTACTCCGGACCCCAAACTCGGCTCTGCCATCGTCGCGAAAGCGCGTGGCTACGATATGAAAGTCATTGCCGTGGATGACCAGTTTGTTAACGCCAAAGGTAAGCCAATGGATACCGTTCCGCTGGTGATGATGGCGGCGACTAAAATTGGCGAACGTCAGGGTCAGGAACTGTATAAAGAGATGCAGAAACGTGGCTGGGATGTCAAAGAAAGCGCGGTGATGGCGATTACCGCCAACGAACTGGATACGGCACGTCGCCGTACAACGGGTTCTATGGATGCGCTGAAGGCGGCCGGATTCCCGGAAAAACAAATTTATCAGGTACCTACCAAATCTAACGACATCCCGGGGGCATTTGACGCTGCCAACTCAATGCTGGTTCAACATCCGGAAGTTAAACATTGGCTGATCGTCGGTATGAACGACAGCACCGTGCTGGGCGGCGTACGCGCGACGGAAGGTCAGGGCTTTAAAGCTGCCGATATCATCGGCATTGGCATTAACGGTGTGGATGCGGTGAGCGAATTGTCTAAAGCACAGGCAACCGGCTTCTACGGTTCCCTGCTGCCAAGCCCGGACGTACATGGCTATAAATCCAGCGAAATGCTTTACAACTGGGTAGCAAAAGACGTTGAACCGCCAAAATTTACCGAAGTTACCGACGTGGTGCTGATCACGCGTGACAACTTTAAAGAAGAACTGGAGAAAAAAGGTTTAGGCGGTAAGTAATTTGCCGGAAAAATTCCCCTCTGCATGATGCAGAGGGGGTGTGAACGACCAGTGATTCACGGAGACGTTATGCAACAGTCTACCCCGTATCTCTCATTTCGCGGCATCGGTAAAACGTTTCCCGGCGTTAAGGCGCTGACGGATATTAGTTTTGACTGCTATGCCGGTCAGGTTCATGCGTTGATGGGTGAAAATGGCGCAGGAAAATCAACTCTCTTAAAAATCCTCAGCGGCAACTATGCGCCAACCACGGGTTCTGTAGTGATTAATGGGCAGGAAATGTCCTTTTCCGACACGACCGCAGCACTTAACGCGGGTGTGGCGATTATTTACCAGGAACTGCATCTCGTGCCGGAAATGACCGTCGCGGAAAACATCTATCTCGGCCAGCTGCCGCATAAAGGCGGCATTGTGAATCGCTCATTGCTGAATTATGAGGCGGGTTTACAACTTAAACATCTTGGTATGGATATTGACCCGGACACGCCGCTGAAATATCTCTCCATTGGTCAGTGGCAGATGGTTGAAATCGCCAAGCGCTGGCGCGTAACGCTAAAATTATCGCCTTTGATGAGCCAACCAGCTCCCTTTCTGCCCGCGAAATCGACAATCTTTTCCGCGTTATTCGTGAACTGCGAAAAGAGGGGCGGGTGATCTTATACGTTTCTCACCGTATGGAAGAAATATTTGCCCTCAGCGATGCCATCACTGTCTTTAAAGATGGACGTTATGTCAAAACCTTTACCGATATGCAGCAGGTTGACCACGACGCGCTGGTGCAGGCGATGGTCGGGCGCGACATTGGCGATATCTACGGCTGGCAACCTCGTAGTTATGGCGAGGAGCGCCTGCGTCTTGATGCTGTGAAAGCACCAGGCGTGCGTACGCCAATAAGTCTGGCGGTTCGCAGTGGTGAAATTGTTGGGCTGTTTGGTCTGGTAGGGGCGGGGCGTAGCGAATTAATGAAAGGCATGTTTGGCGGGACGCAAATCACCGCCGGTCAGGTTTATATCGACCAACAGCCGATCGATATTCGTAAACCGAGCCACGCCATTGCCGCAGGCATGATGCTCTGCCCGGAAGATCGCAAAGCGGAAGGCATTATTCCCGTGCACTCCGTTCGCGACAATATCAACATCAGTGCCAGACGTAAACATGTGCTCGGCGGTTGTGTAATCAACAACGGTTGGGAAGAAAACAATGCCGATCACCACATTCGTTCGCTCAACATCAAAACGCCGGGCGCGGAGCAACTGATCATGAATCTCTCAGGCGGAAATCAGCAAAAAGCCATTCTGGGCCGCTGGTTATCGGAAGAGATGAAGGTCATTTGCTGGATGAACCTACGCGCGGCATTGATGTTGGCGCTAAGCACGAAATATATAACGTAATTTATGCGCTGGCGGCGCAGGGCGTGGCGGTGCTGTTTGCCTCCAGCGACTTACCTGAAGTCCTCGCGTTGCCGACCGGATTGTGGTGATGCGGGAAGGTGAAATCGCCGGTGAATTGTTACACGAGCAGGCAGATGAGCGTCAGGCACTGAGCCTTGCGATGCCTAAAGTCAGCCAGGCTGTTGCCTGAGTAAGGAGAGTATGATGTCTTCTGTTTCTACATCGGGGTCTGGCGCACCTAAGTCGTCATTCAGCTTCGGGCGTATCTGGGATCAGTACGGCATGCTGGTGGTGTTTGCGGTGCTCTTTATCGCCTGTGCCATTTTTGTCCCAAATTTTGCCACCTTCATTAATATGAAAGGGTTGGGCCTGGCAATTTCCATGTCGGGGATGGTGGCTTGTGGCATGTTGTTCTGCCTCGCTTCCGGTGACTTTGACCTTTCTGTCGCCTCCGTAATTGCCTGTGCGGGTGTCACCACGGCGGTGGTTATTAACCTGACTGAAAGCCTGTGGATTGGCGTGGCAGCGGGGTTGTTGCTGGGCGTTCTCTGTGGCCTGGTCAATGGCTTTGTTATCGCCAAACTGAAAATAAATGCTCTGATCACGACATTGGCAACGATGCAGATTGTTCGAGGTCTGGCGTACATCATTTCAGACGGTAAAGCGGTCGGTATCGAAGATGAAAGCTTCTTTGCCCTTGGTTACGCCAACTGGTTCGGTCTGCCTGCGCCAATCTGGCTCACCGTCGCGTGTCTGATTATCTTTGGTTTGCTGCTGAATAAAACCACCTTTGGTCGTAACACCCTGGCGATTGGCGGGAACGAAGAGGCCGCGCGTCTGGCGGGTGTACCGGTTGTTCGCACCAAAATTATTATCTTTGTTCTCTCAGGCCTGGTATCAGCGATAGCCGGAATTATTCTGGCTTCACGTATGACCAGTGGGCAGCCAATGACGTCGATTGGTTATGAGCTGATTGTTATCTCCGCCTGCGTTTTAGGTGGCGTTTCTCTGAAAGGTGGCATCGGAAAAATCTCATATGTGGTGGCGGGTATCTTAATTTTAGGCACCGTGGAAAACGCCATGAACCTGCTTAATATTTCTCCTTTCGCGCAGTACGTGGTTCGCGGCTTAATCCTGCTGGCAGCGGTGATCTTCGACCGTTACAAGCAAAAAGCGAAACGCACTGTCTGATGCTTTTTTCTGCAACAATTTAGCGTTTTTTCCCACCATAGCCAACCGCCATAACGGTTGGCTGTTCTTCGTTGCAAATGGCGACCCCCGTCACACTGTCTATACTTACATGTCTGTAAAGCGCGTTCTGCGCAACACAATAAGAAAAGAGAAGGAGGAGAACCGGGTGACAGAACCGTTAACCGAAACCCCTGAACTATCCGCGAAATATGCCTGGTTTTTTGATCTCGATGGAACGCTGGCGGAAATCAAACCGCATCCCGATCAGGTCGTCGTGCCTGACAACATTCTGCAAGGACTACAGCTACTGGCAACCGCAAGTGATGGTGCATTGGCATTGATATCAGGGCGCTCAATGGTGGAGCTTGACGCACTGGCAAAACCTTATCGCTTCCCGTTAGCGGGCGTGCATGGGGCGGAGCGCCGTGACATCAATGGTAAAACACATATCGTTCATCTGCCGGATGCGATTGCGCGTGATATTAGCGTGCAACTGCATACGGTCATCGCCCAGTATCCCGGTGCGGAGCTGGAGACGAAAGGGATGGCCTTTGCGCTGCATTATCGTCAGGCTCCGCAGCATGAAGACGCATTAATGACATTAGCGCAACGTATTACTCAGATCTGGCCACAAATGGCGTTACAGCAGGGAAAGTGTGTTGTCGAGATCAAACCGAGAGGTACCAGTAAAGGTGAGGCGATTGCAGCTTTTATGCAGGAAGCTCCCTTTATCGGGCGAACGCCCGTATTTCTGGGCGATGATTTAACCGATGAATCTGGCTTCGCAGCCGTTAACCGGCTGGGCGGAATGTCAGTAAAAATTGGCACAGGTGCAACTCAGGCATCATGCGACTGGCGGGTGTGCCGGATGTCTGGAGCTGGCTTGAAATGATAACCACCGCATTACAACAAAAAAGAGAAAATAACAGGAGTGATGACTATGAGTCGTTTAGTCGTAGTATCTAACCGGATTGCACCACCAGACGAGCACGCCGCCAGTGCCGGTGGCCTTGCCGTTGGCATACTGGGGGCACTGAAAGCCGCAGGCGGACTGTGGTTTGGCTGGAGTGGCGAAACAGGGAATGAGGATCAGCCGCTAAAAAAGGTGAAAAAAGGTAACATTACGTGGGCCTCTTTTAACCTCAGCGAACAGGACCTTGACGAATACTACAACCAATTCTCCAATGCCGTTCTCTGGCCCGCTTTTCATTATCGGCTCGATCTGGTGCAATTTCAGCGTCCTGCCTGGGACGGCTATCTACGCGTAAATGCGTTGCTGGCAGATAAATTACTGCCGCTGTTGCAAGACGATGACATTATCTGGATCCACGATTATCACCTGTTGCCATTTGCGCATGAATTACGCAAACGGGGAGTGAATAATCGCATTGGTTTCTTTCTGCATATTCCTTTCCCGACACCGGAAATCTTCAACGCGCTGCCGACATATGACACCTTGCTTGAACAGCTTTGTGATTATGATTTGCTGGGTTTCCAGACAGAAAACGATCGTCTGGCGTTCCTGGATTGTCTTTCTAACCTGACCCGCGTCACGACACGTAGCGCAAAAAGCCATACAGCCTGGGGCAAAGCATTTCGAACAGAAGTCTACCCGATCGGCATTGAACCGAAAGAAATAGCCAAACAGGCTGCCGGGCCACTGCCGCCAAAACTGGCGCAACTTAAAGCGGAACTGAAAAACGTACAAAATATCTTTTCTGTCGAACGGCTGGATTATTCCAAAGGTTTGCCAGAGCGTTTTCTCGCCTATGAAGCGTTGCTGGAAAAATATCCGCAGCATCATGGTAAAATTCGTTATACCCAGATTGCACCAACGTCGCGTGGTGATGTGCAAGCCTATCAGGATATTCGTCATCAGCTCGAAAATGAAGCTGGACGAATTAATGGTAAATACGGGCAATTAGGCTGGACGCCGCTTTATTATTTGAATCAGCATTTTGACCGTAAATTACTGATGAAAATATTCCGCTACTCTGACGTGGGCTTAGTGACGCCACTGCGTGACGGGATGAACCTGGTAGCAAAAGAGTATGTTGCTGCTCAGGACCAGCCAACCCGGGCGTTCTTGTTCTTTCGCAATTTGCGGGAGCGGCAAACGAGTTAACGTCGGCGTTAATTGTTAACCCCTACGATCGTGACGAAGTTGCAGCTGCGCTGGATCGTGCATTGACTATGTCGCTGGCGGAACGTATTTCCCGTCATGCAGAAATGCTGGACGTTATCGTGAAAAACGATATTAACCACTGGCAGGAGTGCTTCATTAGCGACCTAAAGCAGATAGTTCCGCGAAGCGCGGAAAGCCAGCAGCGCGATAAAGTTGCTACCTTTCCAAAGCTTGCGTAGGAGCGGTTAATCACCCGTAAGTGGAACTAACAGCACATCGACCTCACTTGAGGCAATCACTCTTTCGCCGAGCAGGATGCTCGCGAAAAGAAACTGTGATTGTGATTACCGCAAATCACCAAATCGAAATGATGTTTGTGACATACTTCCAGAATATGTTCGCTTAACTCACCGTAGGCAATAAACGTCTTGTCAACGGGATACCCCGCATCCTGAATTAACTTATCAAGAAAGCTTTGCGTTTCTTCTTGCATCACGCTGCGTAAATCTTCAAGCATCGGCGCGGCTAATTGATTGTACATTTCCGGGTCGGAAGCGAGAGTAATTAACTGATGTGTCCCTTTACTGGCCTGGCGATAGATACCGCTTTTGCCAGCAGTTGCTGACTTTCCGGTGTAACCGCAACAGCGACAAGAATATTGCTATAGCTCATAACCTGTTCCTTATTCTGTGAACTTCAGGTGACATTAAAGCTTTACTCCTAATGGAGAAACGACGCAATCCCAACTCGGTCAAACAGGTAAATATTAGTCTGATTATTAGTAAAGACAATTAATCAATCACTCCCGGTGATCATATAATTTCAAATGTAATTATAAGAAAATAGTGTACTGATTCTCCGCATTAAACAAGTGGTTAATATATGTAAAACATTTCATTAACATTAAGTTGATTGTTGCCTTTCTTTGTATTTAATTAGTTTGTTGTGCGGTAAGTGTCTGTTTAAAAATAGCTTATCTGGTATTGCATGAAAGTGATTATTTATAGCAGATGATTATTTACGGTGAGTTATTTTAACTGTGCGCAACATCCCATTTCGATTATTCCTGTTTCATTTTTGCTTGCTAGCGTAGCGAAAACTTTTTAACAGATTGAAATACACCCAAAACAAAAGTATGACTTATACATTTATGTTAAGTAATTGAGTGTTTTGTGTGATCTGCATCACACATTATTGAAAATCGCAGCCCCCCCTCCGTTGTATGTGCGTGTAGTGACGAGTACAGTTGCGTCGATTTAGGAAAAATCTTAGATAAGTGTAAAGACCCATTTCTATTTGTAAGGACATATTAAACCAAAAAGGTGGTTCTGCTTATTGCAGCTTATCGCAACTATTCTAATGCTAATTATTTTTTACCGGGGCTTCCCGGCGACATCACGGGGTGCGGTGAAACCGCATAAAAATAAAGTTGGTTATTCTGGGTGGGAATAATGCATACCTCCGAGTTGCTGAAACACATTTATGACATCAACTTGTCATATTTACTACTTGCACAGCGTTTGATTGTTCAGGACAAAGCGTCCGCTATGTTTCGTCTCGGCATAAATGAAGAAATGGCGACAACGTTAGCGGCACTGACTCTTCCGCAAATGGTTAAGCTGGCAGAAACCAATCAACTGGTTTGTCACTTCCGTTTTGACAGCCACCAGACGATTACTCAGTTGACGCAAGATTCCCGCGTTGACGATCTCCAGCAAATTCATACCGGCATCATGCTCTCAACACGCTTGCTGAATGATGTTAATCAGCCTGAAGAAGCGCTGCGCAAGAAAAGGGCTGATCATGAGTGAAAAAAGCATTGTTCAGGAAGCGCGGGATATTCAGCTGGCAATGGAATTGATCACCCTGGGCGCTCGTTTGCAGATGCTGGAAAGCGAAACACAGTTAAGTCGCGGACGCCTGATAAAACTTTATAAAGAACTGCGCGGAAGCCCACCGCCGAAAGGCATGCTGCCATTCTCAACCGACTGGTTTATGACCAGGGAACAAAACGTTCATGCTTCGATGTTCTGTAATGCATGGCAGTTTTTACTGAAAACCGGTTTGTGTAATGGCGTCGATGCGGTGATCAAAGCTACCGTTTATACCTTGAACAGTGCCCACAAGCAGAAGAAGGACCACTGCTGGCATTAACTCGTGCCTGGACATTGGTGCGGTTTGTTGAAAGTGGATTACTGCAACTTTCCCGCTGCAACTGCTGCGGCGGCAATTTTATTACCCACGCTCACCAGCCTGTTGGCAGCTTTGCCTGCAGCTTATGTCAGCCGCCATCCCGGGCAGTAAAAAGACGTAAACTTCCCAGAATCCTGCCGATATTATCCCACAACTGCTGGATGAACAGAGAGTACAGGCTGTTTAACTGATACGGTGAGGCGCAACATTCCAGCAGCGGTAACGACGTACCGCTGCTTTTTTTTTGCCCCAATCGCGCGTTAACGCCTGACGACTGAACATCCTGTCATGGTCAACAGTGGAAGATGATGTCGTGCTTATCTTATTAGGTTACCTTGGTTGTTTCTCGGTACAGTTTTCGGCGGTTATTTGATGACCGGT
>ENA-OQIG01000644-OQIG01000644.1-human-gut-metagenome-genome-assembly--contig:-NODE-644-length-18914-cov-2.747645_pt1 | contig 18914 bp, 19 predicted proteins | sample MGYA00242576_ERZ504741 | MGnify/ENA primary metagenome ERZ504741 (study PRJEB26092, sample SAMD00036436) | human gut metagenome | host: Homo sapiens | study: EMG produced TPA metagenomics assembly of... | reverse complement strand
CGCAACCGGGCATCATCCTTACGACGCCAGCGACAACCTCTGCTGCGTATATTCCACCAGCCACTGACTCACACGAGATTGTTGATCCGCATTTAGCCACATGCCTTGTTTCGTGCGACGCCACAGGCATCGTCGGCGCGGCGGACCCATTCGTGGTCGACCAGATATTTCAGCTCCGCTTCGTAGAACTCATGACCGAAATCTTCACCGAGGTCGCTTATCGCCCCTGCATTGCCGAGCAACAGTTCGCTGTTGCTGCCGTAAGTGCGCGCGTAGTGACGTGCCAGCGATTCAGTCAGGAACGGGTAACGGCGGCGCAGGCGAGCGGCGTAATCGTCGCGGTCGCCTTCAATGGCACCACCCGGCAGCACGCTCTCTTTCGTCCACGCCGGGCCAATACCCTGATAATACGGCGTCAGTTTTTCCAGCGCATGTTCTGCCAGTTTTCGGTAGGTGGTCAGCTTACCGCCGAATACCGACAGCAGCGGTGCTTTGCCGTTTTCATCATGGATATCAAGGGTGTAATCACGGGTAATAGCCTGCGGCGAGTCGGACTCATCATCACACAGCGGACGCACACCGGAGTAGGTCCAGACGATATCGTCACGGCTAAGCTGTTTTTTAAAGTGCTCGTTATACACTTTCAGCAGATAGTTGATTTCACTCTCTTCAATCTTCACCGCTTTCGGATCGCCTTTATACTCTACGTCGGTGGTGCCGATGATGGAAAATTCGTCCATCCACGGGATCACGAACACAATACGTTTATCTTCGTTTTGCAGAATGTAGGCCTGCTTCTGGGTATGCACACGCGGCACCACAATATGGCTGCCTTTGATCAGGCGAATGCCATAAGGCGAAGGCAGATGCATCCCCTCGTCGAAGAACTGTTTCACCCACGGGCCGGTGGCGTTAACCAGGCCGCGCGCTTGCCAGCTATATTTTTTGCCGGTATCGATATCTTCCGCTTCCACAATCCACAGGCCGTTTTCGCGGCGAGCAGAGGTGGCGCGAGTCCGAGTAAGCACTTCGCCGCCTTTACGCACCACCATCTGGGCGTTGGCGAGTACCAGACGGGCGTCGTCTACCCAACAGTCAGAATATTCGAATCCGCGCTTAATTTCCGGTTTTAACACTGAATTTGCGCCAAAACGCAAACCAGTTGATCCCGGCAGGCTGGTGCGTTTACCCAGATGATCGTACATAAACAGACCAATGCGAATCATCCACGCCGGGCGCAGATGCGGACGATGTGGCAGGCGAAAACGCATCGGGAAGGCGATATGCGGAGCCATTTTCAGCAGCACTTCACGTTCAGCCAGCGCCTCGCTGACCAGGCGGAATTCATAGTGCTCAAGGTAGCGCAGGCCACCGTGAATGAGTTTTGAACTGGCGGAAGAGGTCGCGCAAGCGAGATCCTGCGCTCCAGCATCAGCACGGATAAACCGCGTCCAGCGGCGTCTGCCGCGATACCAGCACCATTGATGCCGCCCCCTATCACAATCAGATCTTTGGTTTCCATGCTGCCCTCATTCACTTTCGTTAAAGCTCATAAATGTTCGTTATCGAACATATTAGCAAAGAATCGCGCTTTAGGTAACATTGAAAAAACATTTTAGAGTGATATGTATAACATTATGGCGTTTATCTGCCGCTTCGACGTAAACTGTTCGGTAAATTTGCCCACTTGTTTGTAAAGAAAGAGAGACGCATGGATCAGTTCGAATGTATTAACGTTGCCGACGCGCACCAGAAGTTGCAGGAAAAAGAGGCGGTGCTGGTCGATATTCGCGATCCACAGAGTTTCGCAATGGGACATGCGGTGCAGGCTTTCCATTTAACCAACGACACGCTGGGCGCGTTTATGCGTGATAACGACTTTGACACTCCGGTGATGGTGATGTGTTATCACGGCAATAGCAGCAAAGGCGCGGCGCAGTATCTGCTGCAACAGGGCTACGATGTGGTCTATAGCATTGACGGCGGTTTTGAAGCCTGGCAGCGTCAGTTTCCCGCAGAGGTGGCGTACGGCGCGTAACGCTTTATACTGTCCCCTTTTGTGTGGAATAAGCGACAGCAACGATGTTGATGATTACCTCTTTTGCTAACCCCCGCGTGGCGCAGGCGTTTGTTGATTACATGGCGACGCAGGGTGTTATCCTTACGATTCAACAACATAACCAAAGCGATGTCTGGCTGGCGGATGAGTCCCAGGCCGAGCGCGTGCGGGCGGAGCTGGCGCGTTTTCTCGAAAACCCGGCAGATCCGCGTTATCTGGCGGCCAGCTGGCAGGCGGGCCATACCGGCAGTGGTCTGCATTATCGCCGTTATCCTTTCTTTGCTGCCTTGCGTGAACGCGCAGGTCCGGTAACCTGGGTGGTGATGATCGCCTGCGTGGTGGTGTTTATCGCCATGCAAATTCTCGGCGATCAGGAAGTGATGTTATGGCTGGCCTGGCCATTCGATCCAACACTGAAATTTGAGTTCTGGCGTTACTTCACCCACGCGTTAATGCACTTCTCGCTGATGCATATCCTCTTTAACCTGCTCTGGTGGTGGTATCTCGGCGGTGCGGTGGAAAAACGCCTCGGTAGCGGTAAGCTAATTGTTATTACTCTCATTAGCGCCCTGTTAAGCGGCTATGTGCAGCAAAAATTCAGCGGGCCGTGGTTTGGCGGGCTTTCTGGCGTGGTGCATGCGCTGATGGGCTACGTCTGGCTACGTGGCGAACGCGATCCGCAAAGTGGCATTTACCTGCAACGTGGGTTAATTATCTTTGCGCTGATCTGGATTGTCGCCGGATGGTTTGATTTGTTTGGTATGTCGATGGCGAACGGAGCACACATCGCCGGGTTAGCGTGGGTTTAGCGATGGCTTTTGTTGATTCGCTTAATGCGCGAAAACGAAAATAATTCCAGGGATTTAGAAATGAAACAAACACAACGTCACAACGGTATTATCGAACTGGTTAAACAGCAGGGTTATGTCAGTACCGAGGAACTGGTGGAGCACTTCTCCGTCAGCCCGCAGACTATTCGCCGCGACCTCAATGAGCTGGCGGAGCAAAACCTGATCCTGCGCCATCATGGCGGCGCGGCGCTGCCTTCCAGTTCGGTTAACACGCCGTGGCACGATCGCAAGGCCACCCAGACCGAAGAAAAAGAGCGCATCGCCCGCAAAGTGGCGGAGCAGATCCCCAATGGCTCGACGCTGTTTATCGATATCGGCACCACGCCGGAAGCGGTAGCGCACGCACTGCTCAATCACAGCAATTTGCGTATTGTCACCAACAATCTCAACGTTGCTAACACGTTGATGGTAAAAGAAGATTTTCGCATCATTCTCGCCGGTGGCGAATTACGCAGCCGCGATGGCGGGATCATTGGCGAAGCGACGCTCGATTTTATCTCCCAGTTCCGCCTTGATTTCGGCATTCTGGGGATAAGCGGCATCGATAGCGACGGCTCGCTGCTGGAGTTCGATTACCACGAAGTTCGCACCAAACGCGCCATTATTGAGAACTCGCGCCACGTTATGCTGGTTGTCGATCACTCGAAATTTGGCCGTAACGCGATGGTCAATATGGGCAGCATCAGCATGGTAGATGCCGTCTACACCGACGCCCAGCCGCCAGTAAGCGTGATGCAGGTGCTGACGGACCACCATATTCAACTGGAGCTGTGCTGATCCTGCAATGCTTCCCAGGTCAGACCAAAACGCGCCAGGTATTTGCGTAGCCGATCCGCGTCATTGACGCTGGCTTTGCCTGGCGCGAAACATCAAAAAGCTGTCGTCCGGCAGCAGAAAGCGACTTTGCCTGGCGGCAGATAGCGATAACGTGTTCCAGTTGCATACGGTCGAAGAGATCGATGTTTTCTGCCTCTGCGCCCAGCAGTTGCGTAAGCGCGGAGGGACGGCTCTCCTGCCAGTTATAGCGCAGACGGTTTATCTCATCTTCAACCACGTCCAGAGTGATGCGTCCGCTAGTGGCAAAGGTTGCCATCCGCGTGACGCTGGCAGAAAGCTCGCGAAAGTTACCGCGCCATGTCGCCTGAGGAGATGTTGCAAAGGCCAGCCAGGCACGCCGCGCTTCGGTGTTAAAACGCACGCTGTCGCCGGTGAGTGAGGCGTGGCGCTCCACTTCATAATCCAGGTTAGGTTCAATATCTTCCTGGCGCTGGCGTAGCCGGCAGGGTGAAGGTCCAGAGATTGATCCGCGCGTACAGATCTTCGCGGAATTTGCCTTCGGCAACCAGCTGGCGCAAATCGCGCACCGTTCCGGCGATAAGCTGAAAATCACTGCTCACCTGGCGATCGCTGCCAAACGGGTAAAAGGTTTTCTCTTCAATGGCTTTTAGCAGCATTGCTTGTTCGTCTGCGCCCAGTTCGCCAATCTCATCAAGAAACAACATTCCGCCGTTGGCGCTGCGTAATAAACCTTCACGAGATTCCCGCGCCCCGGTAAACGCGCCTTTTACATGACCAAACAGCGTCGACATGGCGGTATCGCCGCGCAGGGTGGCGCAGTTCACTTCCACAAACGCGCCGCTAAACTGATGCCGCGCCTGTTTTAACTCGAAGATGCGTCGCGCCAGAAATGACTTGCCCGCGCCGGTTGGACCGTTAAGCAGAATCGGCGCGCGGGATTTGATCGCCACTTTTTCGATCTGCTCAATCATGCGGTTGAAGTGGGGGTTACGCGTGGCAATGCCGGACTTAAGAAAATCAAGCGTTTGCTGGCGTTCCTCGGCAAAGCGGCTGGCGATGGCGTTATAACGGCTTAAATCGAGATCGATAATCGTCACTTCACCTGCGCCGCGCGGTTGTTCTTTTTTGCGCGGTGGTGAAGATTGTATCAATCGGGCGGGCAGGTAACGCGCTTCCGCCAGCAGAAACCAGCAAATCTGCGCGACGTGGGTGCCGGTGGTGATGTGAATTAAATAGTCTTCTTTTTCTGGCTGAAACTCGTAACCACGGGCGAAATCATGCAGCAGGCGTAAACCTCTTCAAAATCCCACGGGTTATGCAGTTCAATCTCAACGCCCACCACTTCTGTTTCTGGCGAAACGCTGGCGATATCGCGTTTAAGCGTTTCAAATAGCGAGCGCGAGCGGGTATCGTGCAATAATTCCAGTCGATCGATGACCAACGATTCTTGCTGGCATATACAGAGTGACGGACGCCATTTTGACCAGCGCTGACTGCCGCGTCCGGCATAATCCAGCACGGTACCGACAAAGCCAAAAGCCACTGTTTTACGCATCTTAGATATCCTTATAAAAGGCGATATTTCATTATCGGTAAATCGGCTTTGCGGGAAATCTCCGTTTACGGACATAAAGATATAATCTTTTTAGAAACAATAAATTAAAAAATTAATCTGCTTATTTAATTTTCTGGCACGACGGTTGCAATTATCAGGACCGCAAACAACGAAAAGAGAAAAACAAAATGAATTACGAATTACTGACCACTGAAAATGCCCCGGTAAAAATGTGGACCAAAGGCGTGCCGGTAGAAGCCGATGCGCGTCAGCAACTTATTAATACGGCGAAGATGCCGTTTATTTTCAAACATATTGCGGTAATGCCTGATGTACACCTGGGTAAAGGTTCCACCATTGGTAGCGTGATCCCGACCAAAGGGGCGATTATTCCGGCGGCGGTGGGCGTGGATATTGGCTGTGGAATGAACGCGCTGCGTACCGCGTTAACGGCGGCAGACCTGCCTGAAAACCTGGCGGAGCTGCGTCAAGCGATTGAAACGGCCGTACCACACGGGCGTACTACCGGGCGTTGTAAACGTGATAAAGGCGCATGGGAAAACCCGCCTTTTAACGTCGATGCGAAATGGGCTGAGCTGGAGGCCGGTTATCAGTGGTTAACGCAAAAATATCCGCGTTTCCTTAACACTAACAACTATAAACACCTGGGAACGCTGGGAACGGGTAACCACTTTATTGAAATCTGCCTTGATGAGTCGGACCAGGTGTGGATTATGCTGCACTCCGGTTCACGCGGAATTGGTAACGCCATCGGGACTTACTTTATCGATCTGGCGCAAAAAGAGATGCAGGACCAACTTGAGACGTTGCCGTCGCGTGATCTGGCGTACTTTATGGAAGGTACGGAATACTTTGATGATTACCTAAGAGCCGTGGCCTGGGCGTAGCTTTTCGCCAGCCTTAACCGCGATGCGATGATGGAAAATGTGGTAACGGCGTTGCAGAGCATTACGCAGAAAACGGTCAGACAGCCACAAACGCTGGCGATGGAAGAGATCAACTGTCACCACAACTATGTGCAAAAAGAACAGCACTTTGGTGAAGAGATCTACGTGACGCGTAAAGGCGCGGTGTCTGCGCGTGCTGGTCAATATGGAATTATTCCCGGTTCGATGGGAGCAAAAAGCTTTATCGTCCGTGGGCTGGGAAATGAAGAGTCGTTCTGTTCGTGCAGCCACGGTGCCGGGCGGGTAATGAGCCGAACTAAAGCGAAAAAACTGTTCAGCGTGGAAGACCAAATTCGTGCCACCGCGCATGTGGAATGCCGTAAAGATGCCGAAGTGATCGACGAAATCCCGATGGCGTATAAAGATATTGATGCGGTGATGGCGGCACAAAGCGATCTGGTGGAAGTTATCTACACCCTGCGTCAGGTGGTGTGCGTAAAAGGATAAATGATGAAAAGGATGATTGCGCTGGATGGCGCACAGGGCGAAGGCGGCGGACAGATCCTGCGCTCGGCGCTGAGCCTGTCGATGATAACCGGCCAGCCATTTACCATCACTGGCATTCGAGCCGGACGGGCGAAACCGGGGCTGTTGCGCCAGCATCTGACCGCGGTAAAAGCGGCTGCGGAAATTTGTAGGGCAACGGTGGAAGCGCGGAGCTGGGGTCGCAGCGTCTGGTCTTCCGGCCTGGCACCGTGCGCGGCGGCGAGTACCGCTTTGCTATCGGTAGTGCCGGAAGCTGTACGCTGGTGCTGCAAACGGTGCTGCCCGCGCTGTGGTTTGCCGATGGACCTTCGCGTGTTGAAGTGAGCGGAGGCACCGATAACCCGTTGGCCCCGCCTGCGGATTTTATCCGCCGGGTGCTGGAGCCGCTGCTGGCGAAAATAGGAATTCATCAGCAAACCACGCTGTTACGTCACGGTTTTTATCCTGCCGGAGGCGGCGTGGTGGCAACGGAAGTCTCGCCCGTGGCATCGTTTAACACCTTGCAACTTGGCGAGCGCGGGAACATTGTGCAGATGCGTGGAGAAGTTCTATTAGCTGGTGTGCCGCGCCATGTTGCTGAGCGTGAAATCGCTACACTGGCGGGGAGTTTTTCCCTGCATGAACAGAATATTCATAACCTGCCGCGCGACCAGGGGCCGGGTAATACCGTCTCGCTGGAAGTCGAAAGTGAAAATATCACTGAACGCTTTTTCGTCGTCGGTGAAAAGCGCGTCAGTGCCGAGGTGGTCGCGGCACAGTTAGTGAAAGAGGTGAAACGCTACCTGGCAAGCCCAGCGGCGGTGGGGGAATATCTCGCCGACCAGCTGGTGCTACCGATGGCGCTGGCGGGCGCGGGGGAATTTACGGTCGCCCATCCCTCATGCCATCTGCTGACCAATATCGCGGTGGTGGAGCGTTTCTTGCCGGTGCGGTTTAGTTTGATAGAAACAGATGGCGTAACGCGGGTGAGCATTGAATGATGCAGAGATGTAAGCCGGATCTGGCGCGTTATCCGGCTAAACTTACACGCCGTACCCCATCATCTTCAGTAATTGCTGGGCGTGTTGTACCGCATCCTGCGATGGGCCACGCCGAGTTTCTGATACAGATTGCGGATATGCGTTTTGATGGTGGTTGCCGCGACTTCCAGTTCTCCGGCAATTTGCTCATTGCTGTAACCAGAGTAGATCAGCCCCAGTACCTGCCATTCACGTTGCGTCAGGGGGCTGGTGCGGATCAGTTCAGGTACTTCAGGATGATTTAGCAGACGTTCAACGAAATTCTCATCGAAATGGGCGAATTTATGCCGATGATGTTGATTGATTTCTCGCAGAATACGCTGCGCGCGATGCTGTTCCAGTTCCGGCAGCGTATTAAGCTGAATCAGCTGACGCAGTTGTTGCGCCATCGCTTCGCCTTCGATGACAAAATGGCTGATAAATCCGGTGCGATTCGCCAGTTTTAATGCGTCCAGCAACACGCGCTGGGCGTCACTTTTACGTCCGGCCTGCCAGTACAGTTGATTTAGCAGCAACAGGTTACGATTGAGATCGCTCATCAACCGCAGACTCCGGGCATTTTCATTGAGTTCTTCGAGAACAATTTCCGCAGGTTCAAACTCGCCCAGCAAGATTTGTGCACGGGCAATGTTGCGCCATTGACCTTGCAGGAAGTGGTTGTTCGCAAACTCCGGTTTAGCCGTATGACGCAACCAGTTGGCAGCGGCGGCTTTATCGCCGGTCATTTGCCAGTAAATCACCCGGACTTTGTTGGCGTTAGAGATCCAGTCGCTGTGATATTTGCCATTCCCCAGCAGGTTTTCCAGACGGTTCAGCTGGCTACGGGCGTTATCTAAATCACCACGGGCCAGCGAGCATTGAATCAACATTGCCAGGCACTGAAGCTGTTGCTGTGGCTGATAAGACGATAAGACTTCAATCCCGCTACGCGCCGACGCTTCGGCTTCATCCAGCCGTGCCCAGGCCCATAACAGTTGTGCTCGGATGCGCACCAGAAACTCATGCATCGGCAACTGTTCCAGATGCTGCTCGTTGATCAGCTGGAACGCTTTTTCCTGCGTTTCCCACGCGGTTTGCAGGAACCCTTGGGCAAACAGAATTTCACTTTGCTGAATTAAACTCCATAAGGCGTAGTGCCAGACGTCGTGCTGGCGTGCCATCTGTTCGGTTTGCTGCATTAACGCTAGTGAGCGGGTCAATTCGCCTTTGCAGTGCAACACTTCACCCAGCACCGAGGTTGCCACAATGCGGCTATAGAACCAGCCTGGCGGCAGCTCTTCCAGTGCCAGTTTTGCCAGCCGCTCCGCTTCATCCGGATTACCATCGTTAATCGCCACCTGGGCGCGCAGAGCGTTAAATTCTGCGTGCATGGTGTCTTCTCTGATGTCCTTGATTTCATGTTCAGCACGGGCTAGCAGGGTGTTAACTTCGCCGTAGCATGTTGGCTTTGCATCAGCCACGCCTGCAATAACACCAACTGCGGATTTTCCAGCAAGCTGTCCCACGGCAGGGCCTTAAGCGACTCTTCCAGCAGCGACAGTTCGCTATGGTTGAACAGACTCCAGGCGTGATTAAGCAGAATATCGCGCAGCATCAGCGCATCGCCTGCCGCCAGCGCATGATGAATCGCTTCGCTGGGAAATCCCTGGGTCATCCAGCTTTCTGCGGCGGCACGGTGGATTTCCGGCAGCTCCGCCGCCAGTTCCCACTGGCAGCGCTGGCGCAGGAAGTTACCAAACAGCGGGTGATAGCAGAACCACTCGCCGGTATCATCCATCCGCTGTAAAAACAGCCCCTGACGCTCAATCTCTTCGAGGCGCATTTGCCCGTTTTCTTCGCCGGTCACACGGGTGATGAGTGCATCGTTCATTGAGCGCAAAATGGCGCTTTTCAACAGAAAATGGCGCGTTGCGAGATCGACGTTATCCAAAACCTCATCGACCAGATAATCCGAAAGATGGCTGGCATTGATTCCCGCCAGGCGGCGTGCCGACTTATGGGCTGAGTGGGTATTCTGCCGGGCGGAGAGGGCGATTAGCTGTAGTGCCGTCGCCCAACCGGAAACGTCATCGCAAATCCGACTGCTTTCTGCGGCTTCAATCGGCGATGACAGACGGCAATCAAAAAACTGCTTCGCTTCCTGATGGGTAAATGCAAGTTGCTGACTGCCAATTTCCAGCAGTTGATCACGAACACGCAGATTGGCAATGCCCAGTTGCGGAAGATTGCGTGACAACACCACCAGGGTGAGATTTTCTGGTTGATGGCGAATAAAGAAGCGCATTGACTCGTGGATCACTGGATTAGTGATCAGATGATAGTCATCGATGACCAGATAAAGTGGCTATGCCATTCCGCCAGCTCAATGAAAAGCTGGGCGAAGAGTGACGTCAGGCTGGCATATTGCCGTTTTTGCGCCATCGTCTCACATATCGCACAGTGACCGTTGGTTGCCTGCTGCACGGCGGCAATGAGATAGCTGGCGAAACGCTCTTGCTGGTTATCACCTTCATCCAGCGAGTACCAGCCGATATCGTTTTTGCCTGCCGCCCACTGGGAAATGAGGGTGGTCTTTCCGTAGCCCGCAGGACTCGTGATCAGCGCCAGCCGGAAGTTGTCGCGCCGGAAAGTTTAGCCAGCAGGCGCTCACGAACCACGGTATGGTCGAGTCGAACCGGACGACTTAGTTTTGACGGAATCAGCATAGTTAATCACTTCACTGTGGAAAATGAGGAAATATTATTTTTTTTGCGCTTCGTAATTAATGGTTATAAGGTCGGCCAGAAACCTTTCTAATGCAAGCGATGACGTTTTTTTATGTGTCTGAATTTGCACTGTGTCACAATTCCAAATCTTTATTAACAACTCACCTAAAACGACGCTGATCCAGCGTGAATACTGGTTTCCCTTATGTTCATCAGATTCATTTAAGCAAGGGTTTCTTCTTCATTCCTGATGAAAGTGCCATCTAAAAAGATGATCTTAATAAATCTATTAAGAATGAGATGGAGCACACTGGATATTTTACTTATGAAACTGTTTCACTCCTTTACTTAATTTATAGAGTTACCTTCCGCTTTTTGAAAATACGCAACGGCCATTTTTTGCACTTAGATACAGATTTTCTGCGCTGTATTGCATTGATTTGCTGCTAATCCTGTGGTTTGCACTAGCTTTAAGTGGTTGAGATCACATTTCCTTGCTCATCCCCGCAACTCCTCCCTGCCTAATCCCCCGCAGGATGAGGAAGGTCAACATCGAGCCTGGCAAACTAGCGATAACGTTGTGTTGAAAATCTAAGAAAAGTGGAACTCCTATGTCACAACCTATTTTTAACGATAAGCAATTTCAGGAAGCGCTTTCACGTCAGTGGCAGCGTTATGGCTTAAATTCTGCGGCTGAAATGACTCCTCGCCAGTGGTGGCTAGCAGTGAGTGAAGCACTGGCCGAAATGCTGCGTGCTCAGCCATTCGCCAAGCCGGTGGCGAATCAGCGACATGTTAACTACATCTCAATGGAGTTTTTGATTGGTCGCCTGACGGGCAACAACCTGTTGAATCTCGGCTGGTATCAGGATGTACAGGATTCGTTGAAGGCTTATGACATCAATCTGACGGACCTGCTGGAAGAAGAGATCGACCCGGCGCTGGGTAACGGTGGTCTGGGACGTCTGGCGGCGTGCTTCCTCGACTCAATGGCAACTGTCGGTCAGTCTGCGACGGGTTACGGTCTGAACTATCAATATGGTTTGTTCCGCCAGTCTTTTGTCGATGGCAAACAGGTTGAAGCGCCGGATGACTGGCATCGCAGTAACTACCCGTGGTTCCGCCACAACGAAGCACTGGATGTGCAGGTAGGGATTGGCGGTAAAGTGACGAAAGACGGACGCTGGGAGCCGGAGTTTACCATTACCGGTCAAGCGTGGGATCTCCCCGTTGTCGGCTATCGTAATGGCGTGGCGCAGCCGCTGCGTCTGTGGCAGGCGACGCACGCGCATCCGTTTGATCTGACTAAATTTAACGACGGTGATTTCCTGCGTGCCGAACAGCAGGGCATCAATGCGGAAAAACTGACCAAAGTTCTCTATCCAAACGACAACCATACTGCCGGTAAAAAGCTGCGCTTGATGCAGCAGTACTTCCAGTGTGCCTGTTCGGTAGCGGATATTTTGCGTCGCCATCATCTGGCGGGGCGTAAACTGCACGAACTGGCGGATTACGAAGTTATTCAGCTGAACGATACCCACCCAACTATCGCGATTCCAGAACTGCTGCGCGTGCTGATCGATGAGCACCAGATGAGCTGGGATGACGCCTGGGCCATTACCAGCAAAACTTTCGCTTACACCAACCATACCCTGATGCCAGAAGCGCTGGAACGCTGGGATGTGAAACTGGTGAAAGGCTTACTGCCGCGCCATATGCAGATTATTAACGAAATTAATACTCGCTTTAAAACGCTGGTGGAGAAAACCTGGCCGGGCGATGAAAAAGTGTGGGCCAAACTGGCGGTGGTGCACGATAAACAAGTGCATATGGCGAACCTGTGTGTGGTTGGCGGTTTCGCGGTGAACGGTGTTGCGGCGCTGCACTCGGATCTGGTGGTGAAAGATCTGTTCCCGGAATATCACCAGCTATGGCCGAACAAATTCCATAACGTCACCAACGGTATTACCCCACGTCGCTGGATCAAACAGTGCAACCCTGCACTGGCGGCTCTGTTGGATAAATCACTGAAAAAAGAGTGGGCTAACGATCTCGATCAGCTGATCAATCTGGAAAAATTCGCTGATGATGCGAAATTCCGTCAGCAATATCGCGAGATCAAGCAGGCGAATAAAGTCCGTCTGGCGGAGTTTGTGAAAGTTCGTACCGGTATTGAGATCAATCCACAGGCGATTTTCGATATTCAGATCAAACGTCTGCATGAGTACAAACGCCAGCACCTGAATCTGCTGCATATTCTGGCGTTGTACAAAGAAATTCGTGAAAACCCGCAGGCTGATCGCGTACCGCGCGTCTTCCTCTTCGGCGCGAAAGCAGCACCGGGCTACTACCTGGCGAAGAATATTATCTTTGCGATCAACAAAGTGGCTGACGTGATCAACAACGATCCGCTGGTTGGCGATAAGTTGAAGGTGGTGTTCCTGCCGGATTATTGCGTTTCGGCGGCGGAAAAACTGATCCCGGCGGCGGATATCTCCGAACAAATTTCGACTGCAGGTAAAGAAGCTTCCGGTACCGGCAATATGAAACTGGCGCTCAATGGTGCGCTTACTGTCGGTACGCTGATGGTGCGAACGTTGAAATCGCCGAGAAAGTCGGTGAAGAAAATATCTTTATTTTTGGTCATACCGTGGAACAAGTGAAGGCAATTCTGGCCAAAGGCTACGACCCGGTGAAATGGCGGAAGAAAGATAAGGTGCTGGACGCAGTATTGAAAGAGCTGGAAAGCGGTAAATACAGCGACGGCGATAAGCATGCCTTCGACCAGATGCTGCACAGTATCGGCAAACAAGGCGGCGATCCGTATCTGGTGATGGCGGATTTCGCAGCCTATGTTGAGGCACAAAAGCAGGTGGATGTGCTGTACCGCGACCAGGAGGCCTGGACTCGCGCGGCGATCCTCAATACCGCCCGCTGCGGTATGTTTAGCTCGGATCGCTCTATTCGCGATTATCAGGCTCGTATCTGGCAGGCAAAACGCTAAGGAAGCTCGATGGAAAGCAAACGTCTGGATAATGCCGCGCTGGCGGCGGGGATTAGCCCCAATTACATCAATGCCCACGGTAAACCGCAGTCGATTAGCGCCGAAACCAAACGGCGTTTGCTTGACGCGATGCATCAACGTACCGCCACGAAAGTGGCGGTAACGCCAGTCCCGAATGTCATGGTTTATACCAGCGGCAAAAAAATGCCGATGGTGGTGGAGGGCAGCGGCGAATATAGCTGGCTGCTGACCACCGAAGAAGGAACACAGTACAAAGGCCATGTAACGGGGGGCAAAGCGTTCAATCTACCGACGAAGCTGCCGGAAGGTTATCACACGCTGACACTCACCCAGGACGACCAGCGCGCGCATTGCCGGGTGATTGTCGCCCCGAAACGCTGTTACGAACCGCAGGCGTTGCTGAATAAACAAAAGCTGTGGGGTGCCTGCGTTCAGCTTTATACGCTGCGATCGGAAAAAAACTGGGGTATTGGGGATTTTGGCGATCTCAAAGCGATGCTGGTGGATGTGGCAAAACGTGGCGGGTCGTTCATCGGCCTGAACCCGATTCATGCGCTCTATCCGGCAAATCCGGAGAGTGCCAGCCATACAGCCCGTCTTCTCGCCGTTGGCTGAATGTGATTTATATCGACGTTAACGCCGTTGAAGATTTCCATCTTAGCGAAGAGGCTCAGGCCTGGTGGCAGTTGCCGACCACGCAACAGACGCTGCAACAGCGCGCGATGCCGACTGGTCGATTACTCCACGGTTACCGCCCTAAAAATGACAGCATTACGAATGGCGTGGAAAGGTTTCGCGCAACGTGATGATGAGCAGATGGCCGCGTTTCGCCAGTTTGTTGCAGAGCAGGGCGACAGCCTGTTCTGGCAGGCAGCCTTTGATGCGCTACATGCCCAGCAAGTGAAAGAGGACGAAATGCGCTGGGGCTGGCCTGCATGGCCAGAGATGTATCAGAACGTGGATTCACCAGAAGTGCGTCAGTTCTGCGAAGAACATCGTAATGACGTCGATTTTTATCTCTGGTTGCAGTGGCTGGCTTACAGCCAGTTTGCCGCCTGCTGGGAGATAAGCCAGGGCTATGAAATGCCGATTGGCTTGTATCGTGATCTGGCGGTTGGCGTAGCGGAAGGTGGGGCGGAAACCTGGTGTGACCGTGAACTATATTGCCTGAAAGCGTCGGTTGGCGCGCCGCCGGATATCCTCGGCCCGTTGGGGCAGAACTGGGGATTACCGCCAATGGACCCGCATATCATCACCGCGCGTGCCTATGAACCGTTTATCGAGCTGTTGCGTGCCAATATGCAAAACTGCGCGCATTACGAATTGACCATGTGATGTCGATGCTGCGTTTGTGGTGGATACCGTATGGCGAGACGGCAGATCAGGCGCGTATGTTCACTATCCGGTGGATGATCTGCTCTCGATTCTGGCACTCGAAAGTAAACGTCATCGCTGTATGGTGATTGGTGAAGATCTCGGTACCGTACCGGTAGAGATTGTCGGTAAGCTGCGCAGCAGCGGTGTGTACTCCTACAAAGTGCTCTATTTCGAAAACGACCACGAGAAGACGTTCCGTGCACCGAAAGCGTATCCGGAGCAGTCGATGGCGGTTGCGGCGACACATGACCTGCTAGCGCTACGCGGTTACTGGGAGAGCGGGAGTCTAACGCTGGCAAAACCCTGGGGCTGTATCCGGATGAAGTGGTACTGCGCGGTCTGTATCAGGATCGCGAACTGGCGAAGCAAGGGCTGCTGGATGCACTGCATAAATATGGTTGTCTGCCAAAACGTGCCGGCATAAGGCATCGTTGATGTCGATGACGCCGACGCTTAATCGTGGTTTGCAGCGCTACATTGCCGACAGTAACAGTGCTCTGTTAGGACTACAGCCGGAAGACTGGCTGGATATGCCGAACCGGTGAATATTCCTGGCACCAGTTACCAGTATAAAAACTGGCGACGCAAGCTTTCCGCAACGCTTGAGACGATGTTTGCCGATGATGGCGTGAACAAGTTGCTGAAGGATTTGGACAGACGGCGCAGAGCTGCAGCGAAGAAGAAGTAGAGTGCGGTTGATGCCGGATGCGATGCTTGACGCGTCTTATCCGGCCTACTAATTCATCCCGAATCGTAGGCCGGATAAGGCGTTCACGCCGCATCCGGCAGTCAGTGTTATCAAATCACCATATTCAGCAGCAGACAGCCTACCAGACCGCACACCGAGATAATGGTTTCCAGCATCGACCAGGATTTGATGGTCTCGCCGATAGTCAGGTTAAAGTACTCTTTGAACAGCCAGAAGCCCGGATCGTTCACATGAGAGAAAATCACACTACCGGAACCCACCGCAATAACCATCAGCTCCGGGCTAACACCCGTCGTTGCAATCAGCGGTGCCGCGATACCACCCGCAGTGATTGCTGCAACGGTTGCGGAACCCAGCGCGATACGCAGTACGGCAGCAATCGACCAGGCCATCAGCAGCGGAGAAATGTTGGTTTCGTGCATCATGGAAGCAATGTATTTGTCCACGCCGCTGTCTACCAGCACCTGCTTGAACGCACCGCCACCACCGATGATCAACAGCATCATCGCAATGATTTTGATGGAAGAAACCAGCGTGTCGTTAATCTGATCCATTGAACGACCACGGTTCAGACCAAAGGTGAACATCGCAATCAGCACGGCAATCAGCGTTGCCATTACCGGGTCACCGAGGAACTCCGCTACCGGCAGGAAAGCGTGACCTTTCGGCAGGATCATTTCGGCAATCGCACGCATCGCCATCAGCACAACCGGCACCAGAGAAGTCCAGACGCTGACGCCAAAGCTCGGCATCTCTTCTTCGCTGAAGGTTTTCGCGCTGTAGAGACCTTCCGGGATTGGCTTATCGATACCTTTCAACACGCGAGCGTAAACCGGACCGGCGAGAATCACGGTCGGGATTGCCAGAATAGTACCGTACAGCAGGGTTTTACCCATATCGGCATTGAAAATGGTGGCAATCGCAGTCGGGCCCGGATGCGGTGGCAGGAAGCCGTGGGTCACAGACAGTGCAGCCGCCATTGGTACACCAACATACAGCAGTGGAATATTCGCGGAAGCCGCATGGTAAACACCAGCGGCAGCATCAGCACGAAGCCCACTTCATAGAACAGGGCAAAACCAACGGTAAAACCGGTTAACACCACTGCCCACTGGATGTGCTTTTTACCAAATTTGGCAATCAGCGTGGTGGCGATACGTTGTGCGCCACCGCAGTCTGCCAGCATTTTGCCCAGCATTGCGCCAAAACCCATGATCAGGGCAAGGCTACCGAGCGTCCCGCCGACACCGGCTTTGATGGAGCCAATAACTTTATCCAGCGGCATCCCTTGCATTAATCCAACAGCAAGCGCCACGAGGACGAGAGCGATGAAGCCGTTCATTTTGAAACGGATCATCAGGAGCAACAACAAGATTACACCGATAGCAACAATGACTAATGGCATGATTTACCTGGCCTTTCATTTGTTATGGGTAACGTCAATTTTCTGACGACAAACTCTAATTATCCCAATCGGGAACAGAGATATTGCGGCACCACGACTGATACCCACTAAAACTAATTATTGTAGTCAGATGTCAGGAGTATGTTTGGTACCCATGTGAATGATACGGGTAACATCTGGCGTTTGAGAATCACCAGAGCGGGGTAAATTTAAATTATGAGAGGTTGGTCATATTATCGCGGGGAAACGAACCGAGGATTTGCCAAAGCAATGCTGCGCCAACGTCTGGCACATGTTCAACGTAGGCCCGAAATGACGCTTTAGCGTCGCATCGGGCAATCTACAAAAGAGGGGATAACTTAGTAGTAGGAGTGTTCGCCGCGCTGGTGTTCGGTGAGATCGCGCACACCTTTCAGCTCCGGGAATTCGTTTAGCAGCTGCTTCTCGATCCCTTCTTTCAGCGTCACATCGACCATGGAACAACCGTTACAGCCGCCGCCAAATTGCAGAATGGCGTAACCGTCTTCGGTGATTTCCATCAGCGAAACGCGACCACCGTGACCAGCAAGCTGTGGGTTGATCTGCGACTGCAGCATATACTCCACGCGCTCCATCAGCGGTGCATCGTCTGCACTTTACGCATTTTGGCGTTCGGGGCTTTCAGCGTTAACTGAGAACCCAACTGGTCGGTAACAAAGTCGATCTCTGCATCTTCCAGGTATGGTGCGCTTAACTCATCAACATACGCGGTCAGCAGGTCAAATTTCAGGGCAGTGTCGGTGGCTTCCACGGCATCCGGCGGACAATAAGAAACACCACATTCAGCGTTAGGCGTGCCAGGGTTAATCACAAATACGCGGATTTGTGTCCCTTCTTCCTGATTTGCCAGCAGTTTGGCAAAGTGCGCTTGTGCAGCATCGGAAATACGGATCATAGTAATGGCCTAATAGTTGACTATTTTAGTTGGTTATAATACGCCCATCATCGAGGCTCTACAAGGTTCGACAAAGGCACCAGACCTGGACAGTCGCCGCACCATTGCGTAAAAGCAACTGCGCAATCTCTGCGACGGTACTTCCGGTGGTAACGACATCATCCACAATCACCATATGGTGACCTTGCACGGGCAATTCAAGACGAAAGGCATTTTTCAGGTTGCGCTTGCGCAGCCGGGCACTGAGAAAATGCTGGGTCGCAGTGGCCCGTGTACGTGTGACGGCTTCGCTATCCCATTGGCAGTGCAACCAGCGTGATAACGGCTGACACAGCAAATCGCTCTGATTAAATCCCCGACGCCAGTGACGCCGCTGCCATAACGGAACGCTGATGATGCGATCCGGCAATTGCAACCCGGTGGTGCGACGAGCGTGTAAGACTTCCAATAGTAACAGACGTGACAGGCGCTGGCGATTTCACTGCGCCGGGAAAATTTAAGCTGGTGGATAAGCGGACTTAACGGCGGCGCATAGTCGGCAACCGTGACCAGTCTTTGCCAGGGCGGCGGTTTTTGCAGGCAGCGACCGCAGGGAAGATGGGAGTGTGTGGCGGGTAATCCACATTGTGGGCATAACGTTTTATCTGTGCGGATGGCGCGTGAACAGACCGAACAAATCCCCCAATGACCTAACGCCAGTGGCATTCGGCATAGCCAGCATAATCCCGGTACTGTTAGCATATGTTCATCCTTGTAAGTCAAAAGAGAACAATAGCGGATGAATAACATCTGGTGGCAGACCAAAGGTCAGGGGAATGTTCATCTTGTGCTGCTGCACGGATGGGGACTGAATGCCGAAGTGTGGCGTTGCATTGACGAGGAACTTAGCTCGCATTTTACGCTGCACCTTGTTGACCTGCCCGGCTTCGGGCGTAGCCGGGGATTTGGTGCTGCTGTCGCTTGCGTGATATCGCCCGAAGCCGTGCTGCGACAGGCACCTGATAAAGCCATTTGGTTAGGCTG